>ENA-OWNT01002453-OWNT01002453.1-seawater-metagenome-genome-assembly--contig:-NODE-2453-length-19397-cov-12.279296_pt1 | contig 19397 bp, 19 predicted proteins | sample MGYA00238136_ERZ651165 | MGnify/ENA primary metagenome ERZ651165 (study PRJEB26861, sample SAMN08777766) | seawater metagenome | isolation source: coastal seawater | place: USA: Florida | collected...
GGCGCCGGCGAGCTCAGGCCTCGGCGGGGTCGTCCGGCTCCTCGTCCCCGGACCCGTCGTGGCCGGCGGAGGCCAGCTCGCGCTTGACCTCGGACAGGACCTTGGCCTGCTCGGCCAAGGCGGTGGCGGCGCTCTCGAAGCCGGCATCGATGACGCGGTCGAGCTGCTCCTGGTTCTTCTTCAAGGCAGCCTCTGCGTCCTGCCACTCCGGCGAAGAGGGGTCCGGCTTGGGGACCTCCGGCAGGGGCGGCGTGCCATCCGCGCTGGGCTCGCCTGCGGAGACGCTGATCAGGCCCCAGCCCAGGCCGAAGCTGAACCCGCCGGCGTCGATCTCCGCTCCGGGCAGGGAGATCTTCTGGGCTTGGGCGGAGCCGGCGAAGAGGGCGGCGACGAGGGCGATGGGTGCGAGTCGATTCATGGTTCGTCCTTCGGGGTTGAGGGACCCGGGAGGGGGAGGGCGCTCCCCAGGGACTCCCGGGTCCGGCAAGAGGACGGAGGGAAGCGCGATCGGTGTCACGGATTCTCGATCGCATCCGGAACGAGCTCTGCGAACCACTGCTCCTCCAGGGCCTCGCCACCGGAGAGGAAGGAGGCGGTCAGGGCCTCGACCAAGGCCGCCTGGCTGACGTCGTGGCCGACCCCCAGGGACCCCGGATCCAGGGTTCCTTCGGGTAGGGCCAGGATCTCGGCGCGCAGGGACGCCGCCAGATCCCCATGGCCGCGCCGCTCGGCGAGCGCTCCCATGGCCAGGAGCCAGGCGGCCCCCCGGTTGCGCATGTCCGCCAACCCGTGGCCCAAGAGGTCCACGGCCAGGGTGCGCCCCGCCTCCGGATCGTCACGCACGACGGCCTTGGCGAGCTCGGAGGCGACGACGGCATCGTATTCGCGGGCATCGAACAGCGGCGAGGTTTCCTCGACCCAGCCGACCAGCTCGTTGGTCTTGCCGGACATGGCGGAGACGATGACGATCACGTCATAGCCTTTGGCCACCTCGACGCCGACGCGTTTGGCGGCGCGCCGGATGCGGTCCAGATTGGCGACGGAGGTACCGCCGAATTTCATCACGAGGACGGGCATGTGTTGTTCCCTTGGTCCCGAAGTCCGGCGCGGTTTACGCTCAGCGCGCGCGGGGCGCAAGGGTCAGGCGGGGGTGTGGGAGGGATTTGGTATGCGCATGGCGCCCGTTCGCTATTTCTGCGCAACAGAGGGCAGCGCCCGACCGCGGGTGGGCGCGCCTTCGCTGTGAGAGCGTCGCTTTATGGCAGCCAGAATATCGAGCGACGGTTCAGGGAGCAGAGGCCAGAAAAGCGCCCGCCCCTTGGGGCGGTCGGGCGCTGCCCGGCGGCGCTGCGCGCCTCGATTCCGGGCTGGGGAAGCACATTGCGCCCTCAATACGCGTGTTCGCGGCCGTCCCAGGTTCGGAAGCATCCGGTATCGGCCATGTCCAGCGCAGCAAACCGTTCGACCAGCCCGTCGGCGGCCTGATCCACGGTGATCTCGGCCGATGCCCCGCCCATGTCGGTCTGCACCCAGCCGGGGTGGTAGATGCCCACCGCGATCCCCTCGCCGCGCAGATCGCTGGCGAGGTTGCGGCCGAGGTTCAGCGCCGCCGCCTTGGAGGCGCGGTAGATATAGCTGCCGCCCGGCGCACGGGTATGCGAGGCCATCTGCGAGGAGATGATGGCGATCCTGGCCCCCTGCCCCGCCCGCAGGTTGGGCAACAGCGCCTGCACGGTGAGGAACACGCCGGTGACGTTCACCGCAAAGGTCTGCGCCCACATCTCGGCCGGGTAGCCGCCCTCCAGCGGCTGGCCCTTGTCGAGATAGACCCCGGCATTGCAGACCAGCAGGTCGACCGGGTCGCCGGCGAGCTGCGCGGCCATGGCGCGGTGGGCCGCCGGATCGGTCACGTCGAGGGCAATCTCGGCGCTGCCGTCGCGGGCGGTGCCGCTGACGCGGGCGCCCTGGGCGCGGTAACGCTCGGCCAGCGCGGCGCCGATGCCGCGGCCGGCGCCGGTAATCAGAACATGCATGGGATCAGTTCGTCTTTCTGTTGGGGAGGAAGGGCAAGGGCGCGACCGGCACGCCCTCTTCGATCAGGGCGCGGGCGTCCTCGGGCTTGGCCTCGCCGTAGATCGGCCGCTCCGGCGCCTCGCCCTGATGCATGGCGCGCGCCTCGGAGGCGAAGTTCGGGCCGACGTAATCGGAGGTTTCCTCGACCTTGCGGCGCAGCTCGGCCAGCGCCTGTTCGGCGGCATTGGCGGGCCGGCTGAGCGGGCGGTCGGGCTGCGCCTGTTGCGGCGTCTCCGGCTCTGCCGCCGCGGCGGCCTTGCGGCCGGGGCGCACGCGCGGGGTCATCATCGCCTTGTCCACCCTGGTGCTGCCGCAGATGGCGCATTGCACCATGCCGGCGGCGGCCAGTTTGTCGAAGGCCGCGGCGGACTGGAACCAGCTGTCAAAGCTGTGCCCTTCGGCACATTTCAGGGCGTATTGGATCATCTTCGGATCGCCAGTTGGGGTCTGCGATTAGATATCCGCAGGGGGGCGGAGATCAAGGGGCGTGACGGCACGGGGCCCAGATGGCCGGGAAAATGTACAATTTTCGCAACGTTTTGGAGAGTTCGGCCGCGCGCGCGCAACCGCACCCCTCGGCGCCGGTCAGCGCAGCCTGGACCGCATCCGCGCCGACAGCCCCGCGACCAGATCGGCATGCGGGACATCGGCGTCGATCGCCAGCCGGCGCAGGCCGAAATGCACCTGCGCCATCTGCTGGTAATAGCGGGTGTAGAGGTAATTGGTCCCCGCCCCTGTCACCGCGCCCAGCAGCGGCACGCTCTGCGCCGCGAGCTTCTGGCCCAGCGCCGTGGCCAGCCGCGGCGAGACGCCGGCGATCAGCTTCTGCATGGCGCTGCCGGTGAGTGTCAGCCGCAGGGTGAGAAAGCTCATATCGGCGCCGTCGTCGTGGGTGAGCGGGCCAGCCGAGGCAAAGACGCGGATGCAGTCGAACTGCACGTTCTCGGCCGCCGGGTCGAAGCCCTGCTGCGCCGCGACGTTCTGGATCGAGCGCAGCAGCATGGTGGTGGTGGCCGGCAGCTCGACCAGCGCCCCGGGCAGGCCGCCGAGGCCGCCCGCCGCCCCCAGCGCAGTGGTCAGCGCGGTATCGACCCAGCCGGGCTGATCGGGCAGCGCGCCGCGGCTGCCCTGGGCGGCGCGCATCGACAGCGTCAGCGCCCGTTCCGTGGCCATGCCCAGCCCGCCGCGCAGCTCGCGCGGCAGCCGGTCCAACAGCCCCTCGGCACGGCCGCCCAGCGCAGTCAGCAGCCGCATCCCCGGCCCGCCCGCAGCGCGGTAGAGCGCGGCGAGGCGGTCGAGCTCGGCCTCTGCATCGACCGGGGTTGCCTGGATCAGATCATCGGGCATCGGGGCTGGCCTTGTTGTCCATGGGGTAAAAGATCGGGTCGCGACGCTGACAAATCAATCCCGACAAATCAATCCCGCACATCGATCCGGGCGCGTCAGTCCTGCGTCTCCGCCTCCCCGCTCCAGCGGGTGACAGCGCCGTGAACCCCGCGCCAGGCGTCGGGCTCCAGTTCGCGGCCCAGGATGCGGTCGGGGTTGGTGGGCGGCGGCATCTCCACCCCGTCGAGCCGGGTAAAGCCGAAGCGGCCGTAATAGGGCGCGTCGCCCACCAGCATCACCCGCGCCCAGCCGGCCTTGCGGGCGGCGGCGAGCCCTTCGTTGATCAGCAGCGCCCCCAGCCCCTCGCCCTGGTGGGTGGGGTGAACCGCGACGGGACCCAGCAGCAGCGCGGGGGCGGTGCCCACGCGCACCGGCCAGAACCGGATCGCGCCTGCCACGATGCCGTCGCTGTCGCGCGCCACCAGGCAGAGCCCGGGCACCGGATCGACGCCGTCGCGCAGCCGATAGGACGACAGGGCCTCGCGCCCCGGCGCAAAACACAGGTCGAGCAGTGCCTCGACCTCCCACCAATCCGCGGGGCGTTCCGGTTGCAGCCCGATCACCTGTCTGTGCGCCTCTCATTCCAAGCTGGAAATCGCCCTAGCACGGCGCTACCCCTTGGGCAAATAGCTGGAGAGACAGATGTTCTATCGCCCCGAAGACGGCCACGGGTTGCCGCATAATCCGTTCAACGCGATCGTCACGCCGCGCCCGATCGGCTGGATCTCGACCCGCGACGCAAACGGCGTGAACAACCTGGCGCCCTATTCGTTTTTCAACGCGGTGGCCTATACCCCGCCGCAGGTGATGTTCTCCAGCACCGGGACCAAGCCGGACCAGGACGGGTCGAAGGACAGCGTCGCCAACCTGCGCGAGACCGGGGTGTTCTGCGTGAACGTGGCCGGATATGCGGCGCGCGAGGCGCTGAACGCGTCATCCGCCACCCTGCCGAAAGAGGTGGACGAATTTGCCCATGCCGGGCTGGAGGCGGCGGAGTGCGAGGTGATCGACTGTCCGCGCATCGCCGATGCGCCCGCCGCGCTGGAATGCCGGGTGAGCCAGATCGTGCCCCTGCTGGGCAAGGAAAACGTGCTGGTCCTGGGCGAGGTGGTCGGCGTGCACATGCGGGACGATTGCCTGAAGGACGGGCGGTTCGATGTGCTGAGCTTCCAGCCGCTGGCGCGGCTGGGGTATCGCGATTTCGCCCGCGTGACCGAGGTGTTCGAGATGATCCGGCCGGACGATTGAGGCGAGCATCGCCCCTGCCGTTTGCCAATCGGAGCAAACCGCGGGGGGGGGGGCGTAGGCCCCCGCCGCCTCAATGGCCGCCGAGGATGCCGGTCTTGACCGAATAGTTCACCGCCAGCGCGTAATCGGGATCGTCGTCGCTGTCGACCATCAGGTGACCGGCCTTGGTCAGCAGCCGGTGGCAATCGCGGCTGAGGTGGCGCAGCTGGATCTGCTTGCCCTCGGCCTCGTATTTCGCCGCCACCGCCTCGATCGCCTGCAGCGCCGACTGGTCCACCACCCGGCTGTCGGCGAAATCCACGATGACGGCGGAGGGGTCGGCCTTCGGGTCGAACATCTCGACGAAGCCGTCGGAGGAGCCGAAGAACAGCGGCCCCTGCACCTGATAGACCTTGGCGCCCTCGGGCGTGGTATAGCTCTTGGCGTGGATGCGGCGGGCGTTGTTCCAGGCATAGGCCAGCGCCGAGACGATGACGCCGACGACCACGGCGACCGCGAGATCCTCCATCACCGTGACCACGGTGACCAGCAGGATGACGAAGGCATCGGTCAGCGGCACCTTGCGCAGGATGGTGAGCGAGTTCCAGGCGAAGGTGCCGATCACGACCATGAACATCACGCCGACCAGTGCGGCCAGCGGGATCTGTTCGATCAGCGGCGAGGCGAACAGGATGAAGATCAGCAGGAAGACCGCGGCGGCGATCCCCGCAACCCGGGTCCGGCCGCCCGATTTCACGTTGATCATCGACTGGCCGATCATGGCGCAGCCGCCCATGCCGCCGAAGAAGCCGGTGACCACATTGGCCGTACCCTGGGCGATGCATTCCTGGCTGGCGCCGCCGCGCTTGCCGGTGATCTCGCCCACCAGGTTGAGGGTCAGCAGGCTTTCGATCAGGCCGATGGCGGCGAGGATCACCGAATAGGGCAGGATGATCTCAAGCGTTTCCCAGGTCAGCGGCACCATGGGGATATGGAATTTCGGCAGCCCGCCCTCGATCGAGGCCATATCGCCCACCCGCGGGACGTCCAGCCCCAGCGCGATCACCAGCGCGGCGACCACCGCGATACCGGCCAGCGGGGCGGGCACGATACGGGTGATCCTGGGCATCACCCAGATCACCGCCATGGTCAGCGCCACCAGCCCCAGCATGGTGTAGAGCGGCAGGCCGGACAGCCATTCGCCACCGCCGCCGGGCACCTTGAACTGGCCCAGCTGGGCCATGAAGATTACGATCGCCAGCCCGTTGACGAAGCCCAGCATCACCGGGTGCGGCACCAGCCGGATGAACTTGCCCCACTGCATGACGCCGGCAAGGATCTGGATCAGCCCCATCAGCACCACGGTGGCAAACAGGTATTCGACCCCATGCGTCGCCACCAGCGCCACCATCACCACCGCGAGCGCCCCGGTGGCGCCCGAGATCATGCCGGGCCGGCCGCCGATCAGCGCGGTGATCAGGCCGACCATGAAGGCGGCGTAGAGCCCCACCAGCGGGTGCACGCCGGCGACGAAGGCAAAGGCCACCGCCTCGGGCACCAGCGCCAGCGCCACGGTCAGACCGGACAGAAGCTCGATCCGCAGCCGGCCGATGGTCAGCCCCTCGTCGGGCATCCAGCGCAGGTCGGGCATGGCAAGACGATTGGCGAAGGAGGCCAGAATGGCGCGTTTCATGAGAGGGTCCTGTGATGGTCTGTTCGCTGCAATGCGGCGTGTACCGGGTTCCGCCCCGGATGCCAATGCGCGGGCCGGGAGGCCGCTATGCGGTGTTGTCATAGCGGATGGGGTGCGGAATGCACGGTATTCTTGGGTATACGGGGGGGCGCTGACGACCAATTCCCGAAAGCGAGATGCGAAGTCGAGATGCATCACCAGTCCAACAGAGGGCAGCGCCCGACCGCGGGCGGGCGCTCCAAAGCTGTGAGAGCGTCCCTTTATGGTTGCAGCCACATCGGGCGTCAGTTCTGCGCGCTAAGGTCAAAGAAGCGCCCGCCCATGGGGCGGTCGGGCGCTGCCCGGCGGCGCTTCGCGCCTTGTTCCGGGCTGGGAGCACCTTCTTGTGGGTGTCGTCGTTGAGAAAGGCCGGTGATGTTTGGAGCGGACAGGGTGGATCCAGCCGTAGTCGAGCCCGTTTCCAGGCACCATCCGAGGCAAATGCGCGTTCCGCCCGTCGCCCCTGCCCGTCCCGGTTGCATCCCTCTCCGCCGCGGCTAATCTCGTGACCAACAGACAGATGGGGCAAACGGCATGACCAAAACCAAAATCGGCATTATCGGCGGATCGGGGCTTTATGAGATCGAGGGGATGGAGGACCCCCGCTGGGTCAAGGTGGAGAGCCCCTGGGGCGCGCCGTCGGACGAGATCATGACCGGGCGGCTCGACGGGGTCGAGTTGGCGTTTCTGCCCCGCCACGGGCGCGGGCATTACCTGAGCCCCACCGATGTGCCCTATCGCGCCAATATCGACGCGCTGAAGCGGCTGGGGGTGACCGATGTGATCTCCATCAGCGCCTGCGGCTCGTTCCGGGAGGAACTGGCGCCGGGCGATTTCGTCATCGTCGATCAGTTCATCGACCGCACCTTTGCCCGCGACAAGAGCTTTTTCGGCACCGGCTGCGTGGCGCATGTGAGCATGGCGCATCCCACCTGTGACCGGCTGGGCGATGCCTGCGAAACCGCGGCGAAGGATGCCGGGATCAAGGTGCATCGCGGCGGCACCTACCTGGCGATGGAGGGGCCGCAGTTCTCGAGCCTCGCGGAATCCAAGATGTACCGGGAGCTGTGGGGCGCAGACGTGATCGGCATGACCAATATGCCCGAGGCCAAGCTCGCCCGCGAGGCGGAGCTCTGCTATGCCTCCGTTGCGATGATCACCGACTACGACAGCTGGCACCCCGATCACGGCGAGGTGGAGATCACCGATATCATCGCCACGCTGACCGGCAATTCGCAAAAGGGCCGCGACAAGGTGCGGCGGCTGCCCGCCCTGCTGGGGGCGGAGCGGGCGCCGTGCCGCTGCGGCTGCGACCGGGCGCTGGAGTTTGCCATCATGACCGCGCCGGAGAAACGCGACCCGGAGCTGGTGGCCAAGCTCGATGCGGTGGCGGGCCGGGTGCTGAACGCCTGACGCGCAGCGGGCTTGCATTTCCCGCCCGCTGCCGCAAAGCTGCCTCGTTTTTTACAAGGAATGAGCCGATGTCCCTCGATCTCTGGCTGGCCTTCGTCGCCGCCTCCACCGTTCTGCTGCTGATCCCCGGGCCCACCATCCTGCTGGTGCTGAGCTATGCGCTGAGCAAGGGGCGCAGCGTGGCGCTGGCCAGTGCGGCGGGCGTGGCGCTGGGGGATTTCGTCGCGATGACCGCCTCGCTGGCCGGGCTGGGGGCGTTGGTGATGACCTCGGCCACGCTGTTTTCGGTGCTGAAGTGGGTGGGCGCGGCGTACCTGTTGTGGATGGGCTGGAAGCTGTTGCGCAGCGCGCCGGCCTCGGGGATGCAGGCGATGGCGCGGCAGAGCGATGTCACCGCGCGCGGGGTGTTCGGCCACGCGGCGGCGGTGACGGCGCTGAACCCCAAGTCGATCGCGTTTTTCATCGCCTTCGTGCCGCAGTTCCTGCGCGCCGAGCAGCCGCTGGTGCCGCAATTCGCCATTCTGATCGCCACCTTCGTGGGACTGGCGGCGCTGAATGCGCTGGCCTATGCGCTGCTGGCGGACCGGCTGCGGGCCTGGATCGGGCGGCCGCGGGTGATCACCGGGCTGACCCGGACCGGCGGGCTGACGCTGATGGGGATGGGGATTGCCACGGCGGTGCTGCGGCGGCCGGCGTAAGGCGATAGCGGCCCCCTGAAAGTTCAGCGTCTTTCAAAGAGGTTTGCCGCACAGAGCAAGTCGCGCGAGCGCCGGACCGGGGGCTGGCGCTCGCAACAGATGATCGGCGCGGTTTATCGCAGCCAAAGTCGGACAACTTTTGATCGGCGCGCTTACGCCGACCAAGCGCCTGACCGCAGGGCCGGTCCGGCGCTTTCGCGTCTCTCTCGGCGATTGCATGACATGCAATCGCCTGCCGACAGTGTATTGCATAGCAATGCACGAGAGGCGGCCTGCGGCCTTGATTCCGCGCAGGGGACGTTGAGCGGACGACGGCCCTACCCTTCCGCATTCTCCTTCATGAATTCCCGGATGAAGCGGCGGATCTCGCGGGCCGCGCTGGTGTCCATCTCCTTGCAGAGCTCCACAAAGGCGTCGCGTTCGTCCTTGTCGAGGCGCAACACCAATTGGCTGTTCTTCTTGCTGGAGGATTTGCTGTCTTTCTTCGCCACGCGCGTCTTGTCCCGCCGACCCTTGAATTTTGTATATGCCCTGTATATACATTGTATAGGGCTTGTCGATATGACATCGACGTAACAACAAAACGAAAGGAAAGGCAAATGAACCTTCACGCCGCACAGGCATTCCTGACCCGCGACCGCCGCGACTGGACGAAACCGCATCTGAGCTGGCTGCCCGCCGCGCTCTATCGCAGTTTCAGCGAGACCCGGCGCTGAAAAACCCCGCGCGCGGCCCGTGAGGGGCCGTGAGACAATGGGCACCGGCACGCGGCCCTTGCATGCGCGGGCCGCATCGGCCAAACCCGGCGCGTTGATTACAGCCGGAGCCGTGCCATGCCCAAACCCGCATCCGTCAAAGACTATATCCGCACCATCGTGGATTTCCCGCACGAAGGGATCATGTTCCGCGATGTCACCACGCTGTTCGCCGATCCGCGCGGGTTCCGGATGGCGATCGACCAGATGCTGCACCCCTATGCAGGCGAGCGCATCGACAAGGTGGTGGGGCTGGAGGCGCGCGGGTTCATCCTGGGCGGGGCGATTGCGCATCAGCTGAGCGTCGGCTTCGTACCGATCCGCAAGAAAGGCAAGCTGCCCGGCACCACGATCAGCCAGGAATATACGCTGGAATACGGCGAGGCGATCGTCGAGATCCACGACGACGCGATTTCGCCGGGCGAGAAGATCCTGGTGGTGGACGATCTGCTGGCCACCGGCGGCACCTGCGCGGCAGGCATCAAGCTGATCGAGCGGCTGGGCGGCGATATCGTGAGCTGCGCCTTCGTCATCGACCTGCCCGATCTGGGCGGACGCAAGGTGCTGGAAGGGCTGGGCATGGATGTGCATGCCCTGTGTTCCTTCGAAGGGGAGTGAGCGCGGGCCCCTCTCAGCCTATGGCCTCAATGCACGAAAGAGGGGCCATCGCACCCCCGGTTTCTTAGCTCCACGCACGCCGGGCGGGCGCCTGCCCGGGGGATGGCGCCCGCGACCGATGATCGGCGCGCTTTGTGGCAGCCAAATACTTCCGCCATGTGAGCAAAGCGCTCCATCGCCAAAGCGCCAGCCCGCCGGACCGGGCAGGCGCTCGCCCGGCACCTTCGGCGCTGTTCGGGCGACGCGGCGTGTAAATCTACTCTCCGCCTGCTCCGTTCGGAGCTTGCGGAGGCCCTAACCGGCCTAGACGGCCGCCAGCCGCCGACCGGTCTTGGCATCGAACAGGTGCAGGTTCTCCGCCGCGCAGGTCAGCGGCAGCACCGCGCCGGCCTCGTGCAGCTGCACCCCCGCCAGCCGCACCGCCAGCGGCATCGCGGAGCCGGGCACGGCGCCATGCACCACCGTGTCGGCGCCGAGCTGTTCGATGAACTGCACCGCAAGGTCGATCCCCCCTGCCCCGCCCGGCGTCAGCTCCAGATGCTCGGGCCGGATCCCCAGCGCGATCGGATGCCCCGCCGGCGCCGGCAACTCGAACCCGAAGCCGATTGCGGGGGCGTGATCGAAGGTCAGGCTGCTGCGGTCGGCGCCGATGCGCCCTTCCAGCATGTTCATCGAGGGGCTGCCGATGAATTCGGCCACGAAGCGGCTTGCCGGGCGCAGGTAGAGATCCATCGGGGTGCCGATCTGCTCCACCCGGCCGGCGTTCATGATGATGATGCGGTCGGCCAGGCTCATCGCCTCGACCTGGTCGTGGGTGACATAGACGAAGGTGGCGCCGAGGCGCTGGTGCAGCGTCTTCAGCTCGGCGCGGAGCTGGGTGCGCAGCTTGGCGTCGAGGTTCGAGAGCGGTTCGTCGAACAGGAACACCTTGGGCTTGCGCACGATGGCGCGGCCCATGGCGACGCGCTGGCGCTGGCCGCCCGACAGCTGCCGCGGCTTGCGGTCGAGGTACTCTTCCAGCCGCAGGGTGCGCGCCGCCTCGGCGATCCGCGCGGCGATCTGGTCCTTGGGCAGGCCCTCGTTCCTGAGGCCGTATTCCATGTTCTTGCGCACCGTCATATGCGGGTAGAGCGCATAGTTCTGGAACACCATGGCGATATCGCGCTCGCCCGGCTCCAGGTCGTTGACCCGGGCGCCGTCGATGGTCAGCTCGCCCGCGGTGATGCTCTCCAGTCCCGCGATCATCCGCAGGATGGTGGATTTGCCGCAGCCGGAGGGACCGACCAGCACGATGAATTCGCCGTCCCCGATCTCGGCCGAGACGTCGGAGGCGGCGGTCACGCCGCCGGGGTAGGTTTTGCCAAGAGCGTTCAGGTGAAGGTTTGCCATTTTCTCATTTCTCGCTTTCGACAAGGCCTTTGACGAAGAGTTTCTGCATCGCCACCACGACCACCACCGGCGGGATCAGCGCCAGCACGGCGGTGCCCATGATGTAGTTCCAAACCGGCAGCTGCTCGCCCGCGTTGACCATGCGCTGGATCCCCATCACCACGGTGTAGAGGCCCTCGTCCGTGGTCGCCAGGAGCGGCCAGAGGTACTGGTTCCAGCCGTAGATGAAGAGGATGATGAAGAGCGCCGCGATATTGGTCCGGCTCAGCGGCAGCAGGATATCGATGAAGAAGCGGACCGGGCCGGCGCGGTCGATCCGGGCGGCCTCGACCAGCTCGTCCGGGATGGTCAGGAAAAACTGCCGGAACAGGAAGGTGGCGGTGGCCGAGGCGATCAGCGGCACGATCAGCCCGCCGTAGCTGTTCAGCAGCCCCAGTTTCGTCACCACGTCGAAGGTGGGCAGGATCCGCACCTCCACCGGCAGCATCAGGGTGACGAAGATCATCCAGAAGAACCCCATGCGGAACGGGAACCGGAAATAGACGATGGCATAGGCCGCCAGGATCGACACCGCGATCTTGCCGAAGGTGATGCCCAGCGCCATCACCAGGCTGTTCAGCATCATCCGGCCGATCGGCACGCCGCCCGCCTCGGGCAGGCCGGCGGTGAGAAGTTGGCTGTAGTTTTTCCACGCCTGGGTGCCGAACCACAGCGGGATCGGCGACTTCGACAGCGCCTCGGGCGCATGGGTCGAGGCCGTCAGAGCCATCCAGACCGGGAAGCACAGGAACAGCACGCCGAGGATCAGCACCGCGTGGGTGAGAAAGTTCAGGATGGGGCGGTTCTCGACCATCAGTAATTCACCTTACGCTCGACATAGCGGAACTGGATGAAGGTCATCGCCACCACCAGCAGCATCAGCACGACCGACTGCGCCGCGCTGGAGCCGTAGTCCTGGCCGATGAAGCCGGTGTTGTAGACCCGGAACACCAAGACCGAGGTGGCATCCGCCGGGCCACCGTTGGTGGTGGCGTGGATCAGCGAGAAGGTGTCGAAGAAGGCATAGACCAGGTTCACCACCAGCAGGAAAAAGGTGGTCGGCGACAGCAGCGGCATGGTGATCGACCAGAACCGGCGCACCGGGCCGGCGCGGTCGATGGCGGCGGCCTCGATCAACGATTTGGGAATGCTTTGCAGCCCGGCGAGGAAGAACAGGAAATTGTAGCTGATCTGTTTCCAGGCAGCGGCGACCACCACAAGGGCCAGCGCCTGGCGGCCGTTGACGTAGTGGTTCCACTCGATCCCCAGCCCCTTGAGCCAGTAGGCGACGATGCCGAGCGAGGGGTTCATCAGGAAATACCAGATCACGCCCGCCAGCGCCGGCGCCACCGCATAGGGCCAGATCAGCAGCGTGCGATAGGTCTGCGCCGCGCGCAGCACCCGGTTGGCCGCCACCGCGAGGCCCAGCGACATGCCCATCGCCAGCACGGTGACCGACAGCCCGAACACCAGCGTGGTGCGGAAGGATTTCAGATAGCCGGGGTCGTCGAACAGCTCGAGATAGTTCTGCAACCCCACCCAGTCGCGCGAAAAGCCGAAGGCGTCCTCGATGAAGAACGAGCTTTCCAGCGCCTGGTAGGCGGGCCAGAAAAAGAACACCAGCGTGATCGCGATCTGCGGCAGGACCAGCAGATAGGGCAGTGACAGGGATTTGAAGACGACGCGTTTCTGCATGGGCCGGGCCTGAAAAGACAGGGGCGGCCCCCGTGGGGGCCGCCCGCATCAAGAGGGGATTTAGGAGTTGGCGGCTTCGAACTTGCGCAGCAGCGCGTTGCCGCGTTCGACGGCGGCGTCCATCGCCTCTTTCGCGGTCTTGTCGCCGGCCCAGACGGCCTCCAGCTCTTCGTTGATGATGTCGCGCACCTGCACGAAGTTGCCGAAGCGGATGCCCTTGGAGTTCGGCGTCGGCGTGTTCAGGCTGAGTTCCTTGATCGCGGTGTCGGTGCCGGGATCGGTTTCGTAGAAGCCCTGCTCCTTCGACAGCTCATAGGCGGCGGTGGTGATCGGAACATAGCCGGTGTTCTGGTGCCAGAACGCCTGCTGCTCGGGCTCGGAGACATATTTGAAGAAGTCGGCAACGCATTTGTACTCGTCGCTCTGATGCCCGTTCAGCACCCACAGGGTGGCGCCGCCGATGATCGAGTTCTGCGGCGCGTCCGCCACGGCGGTGTCGAGCGGCAGCATGGTCTGGCCGAATTCGAAGTCCTGGATGTCCTTCTTGAAGCCGCCGTAGTAGGCGGAGGAGTTGATCCACAGCGCGGTTTCGCCGTTCACGAACATCGCGCGGGAGTCGCCGCGGCGGCCGCCGTAGCCGAACAGGCCTTCTTTGCCCATGTCAGCGATCTTCTGGATGTGGTTGACGACCGCGTCGTTGTTGAAGGTGAACTCGGTCTTCAGCGAGGCGAAGCCGTTTTCCTCGGTCGCCATCGGCAGGTCGTGCCAGGCCGAGTAGTTTTCGATCTGGGTCCAGGACTGCCAGCCCATCGAGAACGGCTTGTCGACGCCGTTGGCTTTCAGCGCCTTGGCGGCTGCTTCGACTTCGTCCCAGGTGGTCGGCACGGCGACGCCGGCGGCGTCCAGCGCGGATTTGTTGTACCACAGCACCGGGGTCGAGCTGTTGAACGGCAGCGACAGCAGGTTGTTGTCGGTGTCGGTGTAATAGGAGATCACGGCGGGCAGGTAGGCGGACTGGTCGAAGTCGACGCCGGCGTCCTGCATCAGCTTGTAGACGGGGTAGACGGCGCCCTTGTCCTCGGCGGCCATCATGGTGGCGGTGCCCACTTCGAAGACCTGCACGATGTGCGGCTGTTCGCCGGCGCGGAAGGCGGCGATCGCGGCGGTCATGTTCTCGGTGTAGTTGCCTTTGTAGACGGCATTGATCTGGCAGGTTTCGGAGCCTGCGTTGTACTCGTCGGCAAACTTGTCGACGATGCCGCCCAGCTCGCCGCCCATGGCGTGCCAGAACTGGACTTCGGCCTTGTCGGCGGCAAAGGCCGGGGCAGCGATGGCGAGGGCCGTCGTGGCCGTCAGAATGGTCTTGATGGTCATCTCGTTCTCCTTCGGCATGGCTAATGGGGGCGCAGCCCCACCCCAGGCCCGTCGTTGACACTGGCAAGGCGGGATCACGTCCCGCTGCGGCGGGTGATAAGAAGGGCGGATGACAAATGGATGAAACTTTGTGACGTTCAGATGAACGTTGCGCCGGGTGCCGCGAGGGAACCCTCCGTCAGGAAAAGAAAAAGGCGGCCCCGCCGGGGCCGCCCTGCCGTCCTGTCACGGGATCGTGATCGGGTCAGACTTTTTCCTGGGTGTATTTCTTCAGCTCGGTCCGGGCCACCTGGCGGCGGTGCACCGCGTCGGGGCCGTCAGCCAGGCGCAGGGTGCGCACATGGGTCCAGGCGGTGGCCAGCGGGGTGTCCTGCGACACGCCGGCGCCGCCGAACATCTGCACCGCCTCGTCGATCACCTTGAGCGCGGTGCGCGGCGCGATCACCTTGATCTGGCTGATCCACGGCGCCGCGGCGCGGGCATCGCCCTGATCCATGTACCAGGCCGCCTTGAGGCACAGCAGGCGCGCCATCTCGATCTCCATCCGGCATTCGGCGATGATGTCGTAGTTGGCGCCGAGCTGGGCCAGCTTCTTGCCGAAGGCCTCGCGCTGCATCGAGCGTTTGCACATCCGCTCCAGCGCGATCTCGGCCTGGCCGATGGCGCGCATGCAGTGGTGGATGCGGCCCGGCCCGAGGCGGCCCTGGGCGATCTCGAAGCCCTTGCCCTCGCCCACCAGCAGGTTTTCCGCCGGCACGCGAACATCGGTGAAGCGGATATGCATGTGGCCGTGCGGCGCGTCGTCGTGGCCGTAGACCTCCATCGCGCGCAGGATCTCGATGCCGGGCGCCTCGGCGGGCACAACGATCATCGAATGGCGCTGGTGCTTGGGCGTGTCCTCGTCGCCGGTCTTGACCATGGTGATATAGACCTTGCAGCGCGGATCGCCGGCGCCGGAGGACCACCATTTCTCGCCGTTGAGCACGTATTCGTCGCCGTCGCGCACACAGGACATCGACACGTTGGTGGCGTCGGAGCTGGCCACGTCCGGCTCGGTCATCAGGTAGGCCGAGCGGATCTCGCCCGCCAAGAGCGGCTTCAGCCACTCTTCCTTCATCGCCTCGGTGCCGTAGCGTTCCAGCACTTCCATGTTGCCGGTGTCGGGGGCGGAGCAGTTGAACACCTCGGCGCCCAGCGGGGTCTTGCCCATCTCTTCGGCGAAATAGGCGTATTCGACGGTGCTCAGGCCAAAGCCCTTGTCGCTGTCGGTCAGCCAGAAGTTCCACAGCCCCTCGGACCTGGCCTTGGCCTTCAGCCCTTCGAGGATCTCCGACTGGCGGTCGGTGTATTCCCAGCGGCTGCCCTTGGCGATCTCCTGCTGGTATTCCTCCTCCAGCGGCATGATCTCGTTGCGGATCATGTCGCGGACCCGCTGCAGCAGCTTTTCATTCTCCTCGCGGATGGTGAATGACATGTTCATTTCGGCTCTCCCTCCCATGCGACCGGCCGCAGACCGGCCATGCGCTCGGAGCCGAGACTGCGCGGGGCGGACTCAAATGTCCAGCATGTTGACGGCACGTCACAGCGCGCATCCCCTGAAATTTAAAGAGTTTTTCTGATGCGCTGAAAAATTTCCGACGCAGGGCATATGCGAAAACCCATTTCGCCACGCAAAACTGACACGCCGCCCCGCCCGCAAGCCCCCGCTTGATTCGGCTCACGTCACCGCCCTGAGCGGCGCGTCCTGTCGCGTCTCCTGGGGAAAGCGGGCCGCGCCCGGACGCGGAAAGAAAAGGCGGGCCCGAAGGCCCGCCCGTTTCGCTCTCAGGTCATTCCGCCGCTTCGGCGTAATCCTCCACCGGCGGGCAGGTGCAGACCAGATGGCGGTCGCCGTAGACATTGTCGACCCGGCCGACCGGCGGCCAGTATTTGTCGACCCGGAAGGCGCCCGGCGGGAAGCAGCCCTGTTCGCGGGAATAGGGGCGGTCCCAGTCCTTGACCAGATCCTGCATGGTGTGCGGCGCGTTCTTCAGCGGGTTGTTCTCGGCATCCATCCGGCCCGCCTCGATCTCGGCGATCTCGGCGCGGATCGCCAGCATGGCGTCGCAGAAACGGTCGAGCTCCGCCTTGGTCTCGCTCTCGGTCGGTTCGATCATCAGCGTGCCGGCGACCGGCCAGCTCATGGTCGGCGCGTGGAAGCCGCAGTCCATCAGCCGCTTGGCGATATCGTCGACGGTGACGCCCGCGCTGTCAGCAAACGGGCGGGTGTCGATGATGCACTCATGCGCCACCCGGCCCTGGCCGCCGCGGTAGAGCACCTCGTAGGCGCCCTCCAGCCGCTTGGCGATGTAGTTGCCGTTGAGGATCGCCACCCGGGTCGCCTGGGTCAGCCCCTCGCCGCCCATCATCAGGCAATAGGCCCAGCTGATCGCCAGGATCGAGGCCGAACCGTAGGGGGCGCCGGAGACCGGCCCCTCGCTGCCGCCGGTGTGGGGATGGCCCGGCAGGAAGGGCACCAGATGCTCCTTCACGCCGATCGGACCCATGCCGGGGCCGCCGCCGCCGTGCGGGATGGCAAAGGTCTTGTGCAGGTTGAGGTGGCTCACGTCGCCGCCCACGTCGCCCGGGCGGGCGAGGCCGACCATGGCGTTGAGGTTGGCGCCGTCGATATAGACCTGGCCGCCGTGGGAATGGGTGATCTCGCAGACCTCGCGCACGGTCTCTTCGAAGACGCCGTGGGTCGAGGGGTAGGTGATCATGCAGGCGGCGAGGCTATCGGCGTGCTTTTCGGCCTTGGCGCGGAAATCGTCGAGGTCGATATCTCCGTTTTCGGCCGATTTCACCACCACCACCTTCCAGCCGACCATATGGGCGCTGGCGGGGTTGGTGCCGTGGGCGCTGACCGGGATCAGGCAGACGTTGCGCTGATCGTCGCCGCGCGAACGGTGGTAGGCGGCGATGGTCAACAGGCCGGCATACTCGCCCTGCGCGCCCGAATTGGGCTGCATCGAGAAGGCGGCATAGCCGGTGATCTCGCACAGTTTGGCGGAGAGATCGGCGATCATCTCGGCATAGCCCTGCGCCTGATCGGCGGGCACGAAGGGGTGGAGGCTGGCAAATTCCGGCCAGGAGATCGGCATCATCTCGGCCGCCGCGTTGAGCTTCATGGTGCACGACCCCAGCGGGATCATCGCCCGGTCGAGCGCCAGGTCGCGGTCGGCCAGACGGCGCATGTAGCGCATCATCTCGGTCTCGGCCCGGTTCATGTGGAAGATCGGGTGATCGAGGTAGGAGCTTTCGCGCAGCAGCGCCTCGGGCAGGCGATACACGACCTCGGTTTCATCGGCCTCCATGATGATGCCGAAGGCGCGCCAGACCGCCTCGATGGTGGCGGGGCGGGTCTGTTCGTCGAGCGTGATGCCGACGCCGGTGGTGCCGACCCGGCGCAGGTTCACCCCCTCGCGCACGGCGGCCTGAAGCACGCCGCGCTGCAGGAGGCCCACGTCGACGGTGATTGTGTCGAAGAATTCCTGCGGCTCCACCTTGAAGCCGGCCGCTTCCAGCCCCTTGGCCAGGCGCGCGGTCTTGCGGTGGATCCGCTGGGCGATGGCACGCAGGCCTTCCGGCCCGTGGAACACCGCATACATCGAGGCCATCACCGCCAGCAGCGCCTGCGCGGTGCAGACGTTGGAGGTGGCCTTTTCGCGCCGGATATGCTGTTCGCGGGTCTGCAGCGACAGCCGGTAGGCGCGGTGGCCGTGGCTGTCGACGCTGACGCCGACAATACGGCCCGGCATGGCGCGTTTGAAGTCGTCGCGGCAGGCCATATAGGCGGCGTGCGGGCCGCCGTAGCCCATCGGCACGCCGAAGCGCTGGACAGAGCCCACGGCGATATCGGCGCCCATCGCGCCCGGCTCTTTCAGCAGGGTCAGCGCCAGCGGGTCGGCGGACATGATCGCCACCGCCTTGTTGTCGTGCAGCGCGGCGATGGGGGCGGTGAAATCGCTGAGGTGGCCATAGGTGCCGGGATACTGGAAGATCGCGGCAAAGACCTTGTCGGCCTCCATGTTCTCGGGCGCGTCGACGATCACCTCGATCCCCAGCGGCGCGGCGCGGGTCTGCATCACCGCGATGTTCTGCGGGTGGCAGTTCTCGTCGACGAAGAACGCCTTGGCCTTCGATTTCGCCACCCGCTGCGCCATGGTCATCGCCTCGGCGCAGGCGGTCGCCTCGTCCAGCAGCGAGGCGTTGGCGACTTCCAGCCCGGTCAGATCGGAGATCATGGTCTGGAAGTTCAGCAGCGCCTCAAGCCGGCCCTGGCTGATCTCCGGCTGGTACGGCGTGTAGGCGGTGTACCAGGCCGGGTTTTCCAGGATGTTGCGCTGGATCGCCGGCGGCGTCACCGTGCCGTGATAACCCTGGCCGATCAGCGAGGTCAGAACCTTGTTCTTTTCCGCCACCTGGCGCAGGTGCCAAAGCAGCTCGCGCTCGGACTTGGGCTTGCCGAAATCGAGGCCGGAGGCCTGGCGGATCGCCTGCGGCACGGTCTGGTCGATCAGCGCGTCGAGGCTGTCGACGCCGACCACCTCCAGCATCTCGCCCATCTCCTTGGGCGAGGGGCCGATATGGCGGCGGTTGGCGAAATCATAGGGCAGGTAATCGGTCGGCGTGTAGGTCATGGCAGCTTTCCCTGGCAACGGCGGCGCCGCACCGGCACCGCCCCTGGTCTTCTTGTCGTCGTACAATACGTCCGCCGGAGGCTGGCGCCTCCGGCACTAGGCTATCGCTGGGTTATCCGGGACTCCGCCCGTTCGGCGCTGAAAAAGGTCCGCTGGACCTTTTTCCGGGCGCGCCTCACCCGATGAATTCTTTGTAGGCGGCCTCGTCCATGAAATCGTCCATGGGCGAAGTGTCGGAGGCTTTCATCTTGAAGAACCAGGCCTCGCCCAGCGGGTCCTCGTTGACCAGGCCGGGGTTTTCGACCAGCGCCTCGTTCAC
>ENA-OWNT01002455-OWNT01002455.1-seawater-metagenome-genome-assembly--contig:-NODE-2455-length-19387-cov-5.216261_pt1 | contig 19387 bp, 16 predicted proteins | sample MGYA00238136_ERZ651165 | MGnify/ENA primary metagenome ERZ651165 (study PRJEB26861, sample SAMN08777766) | seawater metagenome | isolation source: coastal seawater | place: USA: Florida | collected...
CACATGGGTACAAGTAACGGCAAGATGGAATAGCACGTGATATTTTTGGGTGCACGTGGCTACGCTTGCCATAAATGATTATCAGTGTAAAGAGACTGTCATAACAGCAGAGAAGAAGTCGATATTATCCATACTACATCTGAAAAACGGGGCTAAATCAGTTATGATACTTCAGTTCTCGAGTAGTCCGATGGTATTCTGCACTCTTCTTTATTTCTTTAGGAGAGCCAAGCGTGGGGTGGTGGACGTCGTCATCCGCCCCCCATCTTCGCCCCCATCCTCATCCTCCCCAGCCTTGTCGTTGAGTCACACCGCACCGTTTGCACCACAACACCACAACAGATGGCATTCGTCGACAGTGCACCTCCGTCAACACTTTCGCGCGAAAACTCGTTCACCCCTTCGATAACGTCGACCTTGCAAGATGCAATACTGTCCACCGGCCATCGAACTGAGAGCATTGATTGCAGCAGCCGCAGCGCCGCAGCGACGACGACTCCGGAACGAACGAACGAACTGACGACAACGAACGAACGAAGCACAGAGAGAGTCAAGTATCTATCTGTTCGTCTGTCTGTCTGTGTGTTCGCCAGTCCTTTTACGACAGGATGGTAGCTGTTTGTTGGCTTGGATGTTGGCGACTTACTTGACGACGCCCCTCACTGTCCACCAACATTCTCCCGAAAGTGTTGTTGCTTCGTTGCTCGCTTATGTCCTGGTTCTGGTTCGAAACCGTCAACAAAACAGTGAGATGTTGTCCAGTTCAACGTTGAGCAGATGTAGCACTTGCTTCATGCGTGGACGACACGCAGAAATATCCATGCGGGCATCATCACGAAACAAGATATCCAATCACTACGTCATTCTCAAACCGAAGTCCCTCAGGGTCATCATGTGCTGTAGCACAACGAGTGAGGCACAACCACAGCCGCGGAAACACCGGCATAATCATGGTTGTGCCTTGATCAACCAAATCCGTGGACAGCCGAAAGCCCGACAGAGTCAAAATATTGTCACTGTGGATAAAATAATAAATAGGCAAGCCAGCAAACGTGGATTGTGGTGCGGCGCAATGATGCAGCGCACCAGGATTCGTGCCCGTGCCTTGCACCCGAACTCGTCGGCAATGATGCTGTGACATATGCGGATGGCACAATTCGGCTTTTGAAGAGCCACTGAAGCGCGAAGTGGACCGCAACATGCAGTCCAATTCGACAGCAGATGGGGATGATTCGACCCAGATAATGACCGCCGAACAGGGGTCCGCGCCATCTGAGACCAATAGCTCCTCCCTGGAGACCCCAACAGCGTCGACTGTTCCTCGACATCGAACCTCGGTGCTCTCCACGGAGGATGAACCTGGCTCCACTGATGACGCCCCGTTGCTGGGTGACGCTCGCTCCTCCTCGCACCCCACGAACAAACGTGTGCGAAGCTTTGAGTCGTGGGTGACAGATGCCAGAGTCATTTTGGCATCTTTCGTCATGTTTCTGGCGTTGGTCCTCGCTGTTGTCATCGTGGTGTTTGTTGAAAATCATGTCGACCCCACGCAGGCGTCGAGGCTGACATCTCATGTCACGCATGGAGAATCGTTGACCCACGGTCGTATGGCTCCTGGTACCGACGCCCACCCACCGCCGCCAATGGTCCTCGCGGGCAGTCCTGGAGGTGCGACCGAAGCCATTGCTCCTGAAGCTACAGCGTTAGCTGCTGCAGCAGCTGCTGAACACACCAACGGTGTTCTAGGCAAGGAGTGGACACAATGGAGTGCTCCCGGTTCACGCCGTGCTGATAGTGTCAGCACACGAGCCGAGTCCGGCAGTACCGACAATGCTTCCGCCGCGAAACAACACCTAACATCCAAGCGAGGCGATCTTGAAGACCCAGGACTAGCTTCAGCGCCAGGATCCGCTTCCGCGTCCTGGAGTGGTTGGGAGTCTGAGCCGCTGATACAATCTGTGTTCGATCAAGTCGTCATGTCTCCTTCAGATCGTCGGCATGGGGTGCAATATCGTGAAATCACACTTACGAATGGCCTGCGCGCCCTCGTTGTCACCGACTCGCAGACTCCGAAAGCTTGTGCCGCTGTCAATGTCAAAGTTGGAAGTTTTCAGGATCCCCCCCATCTGCAAGGCCTTTCGCATCTGCTGGAGCACATGTTGTTTCTTGGAACCGAGCGCCACCCTGAAGAAAATGGTTTTGCGACCAAACTTTCAAGGTCGGGCGGCTCCAGCAACGCTTACACGGACTTGGAGGACACCAATTACTTCTTTGATGTGCAGCCAAACGCTCTGAAATCCACACTACAACATTTTGCTGAATTCTTTACGATGCCGCTTCTTTCCCCAAAGTATGAGGCGCGCGAAGTAAATGTGGTGGATGCTGAGCACACCAAAAACCTTCGTACAGACGCATGGCGCGAAGTGCAGCTGCTGCGCTCCACATCAAATCCGCACCATCCATATCACAAATTTGGAACTGGTAACCGCGAAACGCTCCAGCAGCTGCCGGCACAGTCGGGTATTAATGTCACCCAAGCGTTGCGAAATCATTTTCTGCAATATTACACTGCCGACAAGATGTCTGTCGTGGTGGTTGGGCGAGAGTCACTGCACACGCTCCAGACCATGGTCGTGTCGTACTTCGGAACACTGACCACAGGTAAATCAGAGGGACAGCGCTTACCCGCCATTCAACAGCGGCGCTCACTGCGGCAGCAAAATCTGTTACCTTCACACCAACAACCATTGCGCTTGATTCAACGACAGCTCCGACAATTTGCCACGTCCGGAGACGCACCAAACATGAACTCACCAGTGACGCCATCAAGCTCCACGGTGCCAGTGCGCCTACCACAGCAGTTGGGCCTGCTTTACCGCATGCGCGCTGTATCACAGGGGAAGTGGAACAAAGAATCTGCATGTGAATTCGTTGTAAAGTTCCTCCTGCCTTTTGGCCTGGAAGCTAGTTACCACACGAAACCTGCTACATACGTCGAGAATATTTTAGGAACGCTGTCACCAGGGAGCCTTGCTCACTTTCTCAGACAGAAAGATTTCGCGTCAACTTTCACGGCGTCCGTGGCCGAGACAGCCGACTCTTTCAGCTGGTTCGAAATTAGAATGAAGCTGACCGCTCGTGGCCAAGCTGACGTTGAGGAGGTATTTCGATTGACAATGGGGTACATTGAAATGATGAAGCAAGAAGGCCCTAAGTTGTGGCGTTGGGAGGAATTGAGGAAAATTGCCGACGCCGAGTTTAAGTTCTCTCAACGGCCTGGATTCACTGATTTTGTGTCAACGGCCGCGCGTCGTATTCGCCAGCGGTTACGTGGAGAAGTAGTTTCGGGAGATTATTTGTACTCAGAGTGGAATCCAGAACTGATTCAAAAAGTCTTTGACTGTTTGTGTATTTCGAATGCAGTTGCCTTCCTCATCGGAACTGAGCCACCAGATTTCGGAAACACCGACGCGTCGATTGCTTCAAATAGCAACAGAGTTAGTTCGACCAGCAATGGTCGGCACCTTGCTAACGAAGCATCTTTTGTTCAAACTGCTTCTCACGCATTTGAGAAAAAAGCGCAGTGGATGCATGAGGCATGGTACGGAACGGAGTACACCGTGTCATTTCTTCCGGGTAAAGATTCCGACAAGGCAGAGAACTTGGCACAAACTGCCGCAGCCGCGGGGTTGCGATTGCCGAGCTCTAACGCTTGGATCACGAGCAAGTTTGAATTTGTCAGGGCGGAGGCCAAGAAAAACATCAAGACCAACCAAACGTCACATATTTGGACCGCTTGGCAGTCATCGCCACCGTCACAGAGCACAAGCAAAAACGCGTCCACTCTTCGTGGCGACGCAGCACAATTTGACCATGTCAATGCAGTCCAAAGCAATGGATCCGCTTCACACTTCGTCGCTCCAGAAAATGTCGGCAGAGTTCACAAAAATGGTATTGTCGACCACGAAAACGGTGACTTCAGTTCCGAGAGCGAGATTCCCATTTCTGATGGCAATGCCGTGAACCTTCTAACTGGTGATGGAGGCTGCCGCACATTTTGGATGGGATTCAACAAAAAGTTTGATCTTGATGACCCGCGTATCTACATTGAAATTCAGTTTTCACTTCCGTCCTTGTCCTGGGATCACGCCCGCCGCCGATCAGAAGGAAATACTTCCATGCATGATGTGTTGTCGAGACAAATTCCGACTGCGCTGTCCAGGTCCGCGTTCGAACTTCAACAACAGGCTCTCTTAATGCTGTATGTTCGACTCCTCGAAGACTCCCTTTTGAGCGACTTAGCTCAGCCAATCACTGCTGGTTTTGATTTTGCAGTGTCAGCAACAGAAGAAGGATTCGATATGAGTTTGTCTGGATTCCCGCAGAAGCTGACGCCCCTCTTGTCCATGATTGCATCTCGGGCTGCCCATCTTTCTGTTGATCCCCCACAATTTGAGCGCATCCGAGCGGCTCTCGTCAACGACTTGCGTGATTGGCCATTCGATATGCAGCCCTTCATGCATGCGAAGGCCGTGGCTCACCGGGTGACATCGTCACGAGGGTTCTTGCCGCCGGAGCTTTCAGTTGTCATGAGCGGGCATGACGGAATTGATCTCGCACAATTTTTGCAGTTTCAATCAACAATGTTTCCGGGAGCAAGAGTAGAAATGCTGGCATTTGGCAACGCGAACCGAGACACAGTTATGCCTCTGGTTACCACAGTGAATAACTCCATTCCGAGTATCCACGGCGAAACCTGTGATTGGAAGCGCATCGATGCGAGACTCCTTCGATTGCGCCGACCTGAGCCGCATGAAAATGGTGGGTCTCGCATCAAAGGTGGACTGGCGCTGTCTGCAACGAAGCATCGCGACAACGACAACGACAACGCTGGCTCCAAGACACCACCTGTCCTGGTCCAGTTACCCACCTTCGATGGGGCTCAGGATAATTCTGCAGTTGCGATCGAGTTCCAACTAGGACCAAGAACAGTCGAAGCTGACATGGCCGCGCAAGTTCTTTTCAATCATGTACTCTCTGAGGAATTTTTCCATCAGCTCCGCACTGTGGAGATGCTTGGCTACATTGTTGGTTGCCATACTGCACATCGTCAGCAGACGTTCCACAGTCTTGTATGCATTGTCCAAACACCATACAAAGCAGCTGCAACAGTGACTTCCCGAATTACTGAGTTTATGCACCAGTTCGCGAAACGCCGTCTGTTGGAGTTGTCAGAGGCCCAGCTGCAACAGTTGGTGGGGTCTCTCATTGAGATCAAAGCGATGCCGCCTGCATCAAGTGAGTCCGCTGTTTCCGTGGCGTGGCGAGAAATATCGTCACAGCAGTACAACTTTCATCGTGCAAATGACGAAATTAGCAGCTTGTCGAAAATGTCCAAGGAAGACCTTGTGGCCTTCTTTCGTTCTAATATTCTTGGCACAGCTGGCTTGCAGCCGCAGTGGCTCGCCGTGGAGTTGCAGGGACATCATGCTAACGCCACCAAATGGCCTCCTCAAATGAGCGATTCGACTGTGCTCAGGTCTTTGACAGAAATTCGCTCATTTGTTGCAACGGCGTTGCAAAATAAAGATTTGATATGGCCTTTGCCCGTCCATAACATCCCACATGGCGAGGACGAATCCAAGCCGCAAACTGCAAAAATGGAATAGGCTCGACTCGCTGACGTAGTCAATAAAGTGTTTATGTGATATAAAATTGGTATCGCGTGTCGTGGTGTGTCTTGCAAGCACCTTTGTTCAAAGTTCCATTTGCATCGAACTCGGAAGAGAGAAGCGCTGCGTCGAGACGTGTGAGGTGATACCTTTCTGTTTGACTGCGTTGTCGAGGTCAAGATGCAAGCCGAGAACCTATGGTGGTACAAAGTCGCACACTCATGAAACGTTGTAGCAGTAATTTGCTGGAGAAAAGTATAGAATCTGACCTCGAGCTTTCGTCGCAGCTCTTGGTAAGCTTTGTAAGACAGCGAAAGGAGTTCAACCACGCTTCGAGCTTTGACTGTGTGAAGGTGGGGTAATGGGCGCTCATACAGCACACAATACGTTGCTATCAGATCGTAGGGCTTGTCGCTGCAAACACACGCACACGCGGAAACACACTAGCAGTCACACCAGACTGTCGTTACCACAGCACGAGAGTACGTGTGCAATACTCACTCGTCAATCTGTGGGTTTCTGCTCAATGTTCGATCATAACAACGGCTACACTTGCAACAGTGGGTCCATCCAAAATCCTCAAAGACATACTGCCCGGTGAAAGTTCGAGAACCTGCAACCGCCGCTACGCAACCTTCTCCTGGAGTGAAGAAGCCCATGCCACAAGCATGCATCGGCGTTAACTATTTTTTCGTAGACACTTGCACGCGCGGCTTGAAATACCTTTCACTCCTCTGCATTGGAAGCGCGCTTGATGGTGCGCATGCATGTGCGCTGCGGGGTAGTGCACAACGCCAAGGTGTCCTTTGGTCAGAATGTACATACTCTTTCCAGGGATACTACCAGCCCGAATAATTTCCTGATCCGGTGAGGCTGGAAAAGTGTACAGACAAGTGGTTTGGTCGTCAGCATATCCGGCAACAACATGTTGGCCCAGGAAAACATCAACGCAGACCTCGAAGAGGCTTCAGCTTTGAGACGACGAGGGCGGTTGCGGACTTGTCGAGTCCGCACAGAAACGCAGCATGGTTGCGAATACCATGGTGCCGATACAATGCAACTTCTTCCCTCAGAAATTTAGGCAAACTTGACATGATGCCCTTCTCCTCATAAATGCTCTCAACAGTCCATTTGTGCTCAAAATGTGCCATGATGCGGCCTGTGGGACCGTACAAAAGACGTGGTCACAGGCAATGTAGCTAAATCCACCGACTTTTCACCCAAAAACCTTTGAGATCATCTTTCTGCAAATCCTCCGCAGCAAAACTCCTGTAGCAATCAAAACATTGTGGAATTGGAAACTGTGCATGTTATCGCGTGCAGCGTGCAGCAATATGTACTGTACTTACTGCTCCATCCAAGCCTCGATTCGCGCCCGTTCTTGCATCTTCAGACGCAGAGCAATCATCGTTGGTGATGTATTGTTGTTGGCGACGTTGGGCGCAGTGTCTTACCTGCTGCTTAGTTGCGACATCCTGAGCCGTGAACACTGACGTCAACGATCCAATGATGTAAGAAAAGATGCCCACCCCAGCAATCATTACGAACGTCGACCACACAGCTTCGCCATAACTACAGAACGGAGCAAATTGGTTGATGCCATTCAATCGCACCAGCACACTGCGCTCAAATGCTGACCTGTGTGGTGTTAGATCACCATATCCTACCGTTGTCAGAGTTGTTACAGCCCAGTAAAATGCCCACCAGTACAATATTCCCTTGTCAACAAAATCAATGTTGGCAACTCCAAGATACCTATGATGCAATGTTTGTGATTTAGGCGGCAACACAGAACCCAATAGCGAACTGCAAAAAGCCGTACTCGTGAGCCCAACTGTCGGTAGGAAAGTTTCCATAGTAATCCACACTCCATAATGTTGCAAAAGCCCACATGCACGCCGATATGTGGGCGGTGTACACAACGACACCAGCTAAGATGAAAAATCGACGAGAAGTTTCTTTCTCCTTCGCTACCAGTGAAGATTTCCAGCCTTTTTTTTGGTGTCGCCTTCGTATCTTCACGGTGTTTGTGCACATGCAGTCGAACAAGTTAGTAACATGTCTACAATGCGTCTAACATTCATGACGTACAATTCTAGCCCCACGAAGAAGCTTGAGCAAACTCAAAAAACGCACAACAAGAGCTCCTGTCGAAACGGAGCCAGCAAGATTGGTCTTCGCAAATGTTGGCGCAAACCCAAATGAAGTAAGGTCTCAAAACATACAGTTCCCAGTAGGATGAGATCAGCAAAAACGAACTTGAGTTTGAGTCGACTGAAATACCAATTCTCCCACAGTGGAAATTGGAATGCTTCCGAAGAAGTCCAGCAAGAACCAGTGTGTGAAGTAGAACCTACATTTCGTACAGCACACGGCTGAAAAACTTGTTTCAAATTGAGACTCCCAGCAAAAGTGAATTTCTCACCGAACTATCCCAGCAGGTGTGGCAACAAGCTGTCCTTTCGAGGTAACGTGAGCTCGCAAGAACGCAAACAGAATGTCGGCACAGAAAAATAAATCGACCGCCATACTAAATGCAAAGTAGGACGGCTCAACCGTCAGAGCACGCAGGCCAATTTGAAGAGGTACTTCCACGAGTGTGTACGCGACAAGAATCATGACAACAAAATCCCAGATCCGCGAAAATCTATCCCAGGGCAATTGCAATGGCTGTGCCCCGCAACAACCTTCACGTCCATTTGTGCATCTGCGATCGCGGTTGAAGTTGACCTCGCTCTGACGGATTGACTCAAACAATTTTGAGTCAATGTTGCTCGCCCTATCCGTCGCTACCGTCTTTCACCACAATATGTATGCATAACAATAAACCAACGCATGGTCATGCAAGTCATGTTTCGGCTTACTCAAATACACAGCCACAGGCTTACCGCTTCGTCCAAGTCGAAGACGCACCTATCAAATTGTGGAACAGGTGGCACGCGGGCCTTGAGGTAAATCTCAACAAATTCATCACAGTTCACCCTGCCGTCCGCATTAAAATCTGCCTCTTGCAGCATCTGTGCAGTATGGATGGCATGATAGTCGTAAGATAGCCCCGCGCACCGCGCCGTCTTGACAAAAGCACACAACAGAGCGTCTTACTTTGTCAGCCTTCACAGCTGAAACGCCCAAACTACTTTGCAAAACTGGTCGAAGGTCATCGATGGCGATACACCTAAGCACAGTGATGATCCAAGCACTGAGTCGTTGTGCATGAGCACTGCTCACTGGGTTGCCAGCTACACAAATCGAACCCTTCGTCATCCTGAAAATATTGTAATCGATTCAGAAACCTGTGTTCCGCAGCTTTTTTGTACATGCGCCGCCGTTTTTTCCACCGAGTATGAACCCGAAAAGCGTCGGACACGGGTGGCAGCGCCTACATGTGATTAAAGTGCGCGAAAACAAACAAGGTTCACCCGAGCCAGTGACACATCTGTTGCTCAGTGACAGCGCGCACCAGCTTTAGTCCGAAAGACCACCAATAGGCCTTTTTGCGTTCCATGCTGTACATTGCTCTTCCGTGGGCGCCAATTAGCGGTGCCTCCTCTGAGCTGCACTCTCGTTGAGGCCGCTCATCCTTTTCCTTTTCCACTTCCAGCTCAACATCTCCTATTTCATCAGACGCCTCGTCGTCTGGTAAGTCGTCCACCGAGGGTTGTGGATTGCTCGAAATTTCTTTCATTTCGACACTCGCTGCACCTGAGCCGTCTGTGCTCGTCGCTCCACTCTCTATGGGCGTCACAGATCCTTCGTCGGGCGCAGAGGGATCCATCGACGAGGAGCGTGTCGAAACTTGAGACGTCGCGCCATCACTTGCTCTGTGCTCGGTGACCACATTGTGATGACGCTCTTCTTCAATACGTATTTTTGCACGCAGTTCCGACAATTGCATTGTAAGTTTCTGTATTTCCGCTTCAGCGTCGGCTTTACGCTGAGCGACTGCGGTGGCGATGAGAGCGTCCTCAAGCGAGAGCGTACGGTCGCGGGGCACGCTGTCGCTGTCACCGACTTCCTGTTCATCTTCGTCAGGAATCAAATCTTTGCGATTTGTTGGTGACTTTTTCAATACTTTTTCGACAATTTTCGACCTGGCCACCGCCGCTGCAGCTGCTGCTGCTGACCACTGAGGTGTTTCCCGTCGTTTGTGTTCCGCCGACACGACACTTGGCGACGGCGAGTAGCTGATCAAATCTGACGGGAGCAGCACGGCAGCAACTTGCTCCGCGTCGTCGATGGTGCCTAGCGATTGCCCGCTCTCGGACACCAGGTGGAGAGCTTCCACCACGGGAGAATCATCAGACCCTTCTTGCACTAGCCTGCGAGCCACGACGGAGCGCAAATCTGCGATCGTCATTGTTGCATCAACCGTGAACACTTCGACATCGGCACGGTCTTGTCGGCGTAGCCGCACGCGTTGGTACTTCGGGGGTGTGGGTTCGTTGTCTGACATAATTTCATCAGAATGCAAGCAGACGCCACAAGCAAGAAACAAGAAAGAAGGCTGGTGATATAAAATGTTAACATCAAGAGAAAACTTGACTTGTCGCCTTCTTGTAGCTGTCATGCAATGCACAAGCTACAAAACACACATTTGCGCGTCGTTGCCACGGACGACGCGCGACGAAGATCGGCGACACCGCGACGCCGCAACGACGCCCACACGACCACGCGACCACGCGACCACGCGACCACGCGACCACAAAGAACAAGGAACGAAGAACAAAGAACAAAGAACGAAGAAAGGAAGTCGAAAGAAGTCGTTCAGCGTTGCGAAGTGCAAAGTTCAAACTGCGTGGGTAAGTATGAGAAGTAGTACTCGTCAGCGAAGTTCGTTCGCAACCTCCAAAATCCTAAAATCCTCAATCCTCAACATCAAAAATTCAAAAATTCAAAAATTCAGAAGTTCAAAAGTTCAAAAAGTTCGAAACTTCAAAACAGCAACACAAGCAATCGAAAAAGTGAAAAAGTGAAAAAGTGAAAAAAGGCGACAAGTCGACACACATGTCGACCGGTATAGCAATACAGTGTCAAAGCATGTACAGTATCTGTTTTTGGTAATTTGTTTACTTTTAGTAGTTTTAGTAACTGTGAAAGTCAGTGACAGGTCGTTGCAACAGCGACACAAATGGCAAATGAAGATTGAAGATTTCGACATTTCGACATTTCAACATTTCGACATTTCGATTTCGACATTTTCACATTTTCACATTTTCACATTTTCACATTGGCAGATTTCAAGATTTCGGATTTCGACATTTCGACAATTCGACATTTCGAGAGTTCGAATTTCGAGAGTTCGGGAGTGCGTCCAAGTTGGCGCAACCAGCGTGCCAGCGTTGGCGCGCGAGCGTGTCACACACGCTGACACGCTGGCCCGCCACCGTGTTGTTGGCGCGAAGTCGTTGCCGTCCACGCCGCAGCACCGCAACATTGTTGTTGACGACACTACAACGTACCGAGAACGGAAAAGGTACCAAACAAACGGAAGCGTGGCTCGGCAGATGCATCCAGATCAAGCAAGAACTACTGCGAGGAAAAACAAACAGAAAAAGAAGGGAAACGAAACCAACATCAGAATCATTGCTTGCACTGCGATTGCGGCAGGGTCCTGCAACCAAAGAAGCGAAGTATTCACGGCCAGACACAAGCAAAAACAGCAACATGAATTCGCAACCACTTGCTTCAACAACTGTTGTGCGCCTTTCTTTCCTCTCCAAAATCGAGCATGTGTTTCTGTGCCTCACCAAAATATTATGCCGTGGCGAGGTAAGGTCATCCCTTGGAATGTTAGATGCGAGAATGCGGCGTCTGGCGTCACCACCTTCGCACGGAAATCATGCATAGGCTCCAGCAATGAAAACGATCCTCCCGCGAACAAAAGGTCAAAAGCGGATTCTGGAGCAATGTTTGTCCCCTTGCAGCCCGAGACTTGTGCGTATCATGATTATTCTGCTCGAGGTATACAACAATTACAAGGTGAGAGATAGATGATCGTAAGCTTGATGACACATGCCGAGTCGAGCGCGCGAAGCTGACACCCTACAATTACTGCCTTCGTGCCAGAATCAAACCGTCACCAACATTCGAGCATTGTTCTATAAGTACAAGCAAGACATGAAAACAATGAACAACTTATCAAACGAGATGACAGTTGTTGCGTCTTTGTTGGACTGTTCGAGAACGGATTTGCGCTTTGCGGCGTGAGTTGGACAAGCCGTGAATGCACACCTAGCAAGTGTCCACTGAAACGTTATTTGGTGTGATGTATAGGACACGCAGAGGCCTTGTCTTTGGCAAGTTTACGATTAAATTCCCTGACTCTTCCGTATTGTGTATTACCGAAAGTGTCCAAGTCCGTGAAGAATGGACTTTGCAATCGTTTGTGACGCTCGCGAACTCAAAGAATCCCATCGAATACATTCTTGTGGTGGAAAAGGTCTGTGAATATCAGAACCTGAAGAATCGTTTTGCAAGCTTCAGCCACGTTATGATTCAAAACAATGTTTGCGATTGCAGGAAACTGTGTTCAAAGCTCTGGTACAATGTGATCACTTCACGTCTGGGAGATTTATCATCGTAACCGGAAGAGGGATCCCAGACTTTGCGACGCGACAGTTTCTGAATCGGCACGCAGAGGCTAATCAGATCAAAAGTTCTTTCTAGCACCGCGAATTAACTTCACCTGCATTGATCTTAGGTTGAGCAAGAGCCTACCCACTTGTGAAGTTCTTGGACTCTGTGACTACAATCCACATGGAACGCAGATTTTGTACCTGGTCTGTTGGCTTGCGCAGTATAACTATGTCTGACAACGAACCTTGGCATGCCGACGTCACCGCCACTGTGCCATGTCCTGCTGCAATCTCCACCATAGTACAAGTATGGAGGGCTGCATCAATCTCTGAGTGTAAAAGAATCAATGTGCACTCCAACTCTCAAGGTAAGAATCTGCTCGCTTATTTGAACATAGCGCGTTCATTAAGTTGCGCTGTGATCATGTTTTTGCCGGCCCAGTGGCTCGGACTGCATCACAAAGTCCTGGCGGATTTACCAAAATCGGCTTCTTCAGTCGTGCGCTCTCACAGCCCGCTCGACAAGCAAACCGTGGACAGCTTGACACGTCGCCTGCAATCTCACAAAACAGACGAAGCGCAGCGGTGGATCGCAGAGCTTCAAAAGGCATCAAATGCTGGCGTGAAGTGCGACTTAGAAGCCTTGACGCATGGAAACAGGAATTTGGCGGAGTGGGTTGCCTGTGCCATTCTGCGGCAAGAATGGCTCTGACCCGGAAACAGGAACACCAGAGGCAGTGTGGTGCGGTGTGGTGAGCCAGTGAGCCGTGCAGTGCGAAAGTTGTGGTTCAAATAGTACTGTACCATGTACTCAGTACCACATCAAGTACAAAGAAGTGCAATGCATGCGCTGTCGTGTTGGCTGGTCGTCGGACAGCTCTCGATCAAGCTCAACTGACACCACAACACCACAGCACCACAGCCCGAAACCCAACAGCCCAACAGTGTTCGTTTTGTGTTCTGGCGTTCTGGCTTCTGGCCATGCTTCACGCCTCACGCAGCACGGACGCGTTACCATACGTCGTCTTCGCCACGTCTCCAAGTGCTTGGCGAGCACGATTAGGGTCGACTGCGTTTGGGTAGCGTATTTCCTGACTAATGTAACCCGAATCTCGGTCACCAGTTTTGGCATCGTTTGGAAAATTGTGTGTCAACATTTGTTCTTCCCGAATTTCAATGCGTCCGTTGCTGTCGGCTCTTTTTGCTATCATGGATTAACCGCTACACATTGACGCGTTGCACGAATGGCACTTCTGCGGCGTTTGCTGTTAGCAGCGGTGCTGCTACTCGATGATTTCGTCACTCTTGGGGCGGAAGAGTCGGCTGTTACGCACAATGTCGCACAAGTTGAGGGACTCGGTTCTCTTGGCAGAGCTCGAGCAGTAGAGGTGCTGCCCGAGCACAGGATTTTGGAACAGGAGATGGCAGGCGACGCGCAACCTGCAGTGGATCACAAGATATACAACACCATGAAAGAAATGCTCAGAGGGTCTTTGAAATCAAAAGAGTTGACCAACGTATCAAACCCACTCAAACGGCCCCGCTCCAAGTACGTGCGCGGACGTGGCATTGATATTGTCGCGGAGCCCGTTCCATCGCAACAGCCATCTGGGTTGATCGATGCGCGGCGAAGAGCCGCGCATCATAAGCACTTTTACCGTGAGTACTGCTATTTGCAAACCAACTCTGATCGATTCACTACGCCACCAGCAAATTATGCGCTGAGCAACACCGAGGAGCTCATCTACTTCGAAGTCCCAAAAGCTGCATCAACAGCGATCCGCCAGATTTTGAACCAAGAACTGCAGGGATCTCGACAACTTATGCGTGGAGCATACCGCCTCAATGAAACCGAACTGGCATTTTTCAAGTTTACTTTCTTCCGTGACCCGATCGAACGGTTTGTTTCGAACTTCAACTTTTTGACGGTGTTCAACAAGGTCAGTGTGTGTTGGCAAGAAGTGCGTTCGCTGCCTGTGGCCTTGGCACTTACTTTTGTCTTGTTGGACGTGACTTCCAACGCAGCAACTATCGGCGGACAGAGCGAGCCAACAGGCAGCGAAAGTTGCGTCAGATCGATGGGTTGACGAACTTTTTACAAAGGGCTGGTGGAATTGGCATCTTTGGCCGCAAGCACTGTACTTCGCCATGCCGGATGGCTCACCGCGTGCACTTGATTTAATGTCAGTCATGAGCCACATGAGCTGTTTGTCTATTCAATCGTGTTATCACACAGTGTTGGTCCATAGGTTGCCGATCGACGAGCTGCAAAATGGTTTCGATATCGTCGCCCAGCATGGACATGTTTCCTCTGAGCAAAGAAGTAGTCACGTAAAAACGGACGTCATCCCCCCTTTCGGGGGTCGTTACACGCAGGTAACTCGCGGTGGCTGGTGGTCATGGTCATTGTCACTGTGGCGGTCTCACCTTCGTTTGCGACGTAGACCAAAGTCCTCCATACTTCGGATCTGAGCCCAGAAAGCGTGGTTCGGCTTTGTCGACTGTATCTGTCAGACTATTGCTGCTTTGGGATGGATTTGCCACCCGCGTGTTTAGAGGCAGCCTCACGAAGCAGTGGTCGACGATTCAACTCTACAACTGCCGTTTGCGCACACACCAACATTGGAACCCTTTGGAACAGCAACAGAGCGAAAGCATCGTCCGATGCGAACGACTTTTTCGCGCCGCTGCCGGCACCCAGCGCCAAGCCTCACATGTACCACGGAGCAAACCAGGTTGTGCAGTCATACAGAAAAGCTGTGCAGAAGATGGTCCATTGAAAACATGGACCCAATAAATTAGCTGTACTAGTGCTGTGACTTCGACCTGTTTTAGGAAGTGTCGTCGACGTCAGCGGGGTCACGAAAGCGAGGATCTCTAAAATAGCGGAGCCCGAATGTGGGACCCCCCGCTGACTTTGGCCGCCGTTTTCGGTCTCCTGTCCCGCTGTTGGAGTGCGCACGTTCTGCATGGCCTGTCTGCGGTCTGGCACTTCTTGAAGGCCCTTGGCGTGGTGCCCCTCTTCTCACTTGCAAGGCTGGGCTACTCGCAGTTTTGCGTAAAAGCTTTTGTCGCACTCGTTGTTGCTTCTCCCTCATTTTTTTAGCCCGGGCTGCAAGCTGTGCGTCCAATGCTGCATCTTCTTGCTTGAGAGCAAGTGCGCGTTCACGCATTGCAATATCAGCCTCCTGAAACTCCGTCTCGAGAGTTTTCACTTTGTGCTTGTACCCCTGCACGCGTTGCTTGAGCTCTCCGATCTCCTTTTGAGTTTTGGCAACCTCGCCCTTCAGCTGCGTGCGTCGGTGCTCCTTCTCATTTTGACGCCTCAATTTCTCGGAGTCGCGCCTGCATTGGTGGTGCATACCAAATCCAAATGAGTCAAGCATAATACAGTTATCGAGCAGCAACAATTCCAGCAGCCCATTTGCTCCATACCACTGCAGAAACAACATGTGCCGGTGAAAGAATCGGTGCAGGGACGACAAATTCCGAGTTGCCACCGACTCTAACTCTCCACGTAACGCCGTCTCTTCATCTCTCAGAGAGTCTGCGGCCGTAGAAGAAGAGAATTTGCTCTCTGCACGTTTGTCCTGCAGAGCCTCCATTGCTTTTCGATGGTCTGCGCGAACCCGCACGGTCTCAACGTCAATTTTGTTTTGCATCTCACTCATTTTGCTTTCCGTCTTCTGGTCCAGCTTCTTGACGATCTCAGATACAAAATTCCGATAGCTCGATTCCAACTCCTTGCAGCGCGTCCGATGACGACTCTTAAGCAACAAACGCTGATTTCTGAGGTACGCGAAATGGCGCCGCTCTCGAGTGGCATTGTCCTCCAGCCTCATCGCGATTCTTTCCTGCGTGCTTCGCAATTGTGATTTAAGGCGTGTTTTGCGATCCCTATCTTGACGCAGAACTATTGATAGCTTCAATGCATTGCCACGGAGTGTCGAACCGTTGCTTTGAGCTGGGACATCTTCGGCAACTTGTGAACACACCGACCTCAACGTCTGCAGTTCACGAATAGCTCCGTTCGCGAAGTCGGTCCATTCATCGCGCGTATTCCTCCAATCTCGGCGCAAAGAAGCAAAACTTTGCCGCAACCGTCCTGAAGCACGGTCTCGATCTAGAAAGTCTGCACCTTCTTTGTGACGCTCTTGGCTCGCACCAGCGGCGTCGTGGCTGGGTACACCTGCTTTCGATGTGGCGTCTTGCTCGTTGGCGCTGTTGTAGGAGTGCAGTGTTGACAAAGGTGACGAAGACTGACGCTCCAGAATCCTCAATTGATCTCGCAGCTGTTCTGCTTGTTTCGAAAGAACACTGATCAGCCCTCTGTGACCGTTCAATCTCGTCCGCAGAGCTTTTCTTTGCTCGCTGTCTGCAATCAGCGTGGCATGCGTTGCAAGCAAACACTGCACGACTGCGTCTGCGCGAACATCGACAGCATTGGAGGTCAATGATCCGCAGGCCATCTGATCCTTTGAAAGAAGGGTCATTCGAACATCGCTGTTTTCAACGATGCACTCGAGCGCGGCGATTGACAGTGTCAAGACTGTAGAAAGAACACCTTCGAGAGGTCGCACACATTGCGACAATTTTGAGCCGGGAGTCGCCAAAATCTGGAGGCGGTGGAACTCTGACGACAACGACGCCTTTATTGATGGAGCCCCGTCATGTTTCTGCGCCAAATGACTCTGTTGCAGCAGGTTGGACACCTGCAAGGCGATCTGCACGAGCCATGATGTGATGTCACGTGAAGATACCGCCAACTGCGCGGTGGATCGAGACATCCGCGCACGCAGCCGACAGGAATTGTTCACATAGATTCACTTGTTAACAACTTTTTGCGCACGGTCATGCTTGATGGTTGAACAGCGGTGGCATAGCATTGCCTCGTTCTGAGAAACGAACGGCATACCACCGACTGAGTGACAAAGAAGCGTTCTATTTTCTTTCCGAGAAAATAGTCGGCGTTCAACTTCTCCGCGTCCGGACAGAATTACTTCGCAATTTCGGTGCGACACAAAGCGTCGCCACCTTTGTCAAAAAGTAAACACACACATTCTTGCACAGCCGACCAACCAGTCTTTGCTGCGATGCGGTTGTGTGTCAGTTGACAGACACAACAGCAGTACAACGACGCAACGACTCAACAGTGCAACGATGCAACGATGCAACAGTGCGACGATGCAACAGTGCGACGACGCAACGACGCAACAGTGCAACGATACAACGACGCTACGACGCTACGACGCTACGACGCTACGACGCTACGACGCTACGACGCTACGACGCTATGACGCCAACGGTCGTTGGTCGTTGTAAGTTCGTTGCAGTTTGCAGCTTTGCAGCCGTTGGCTTTGACTTTCTCAGTTCGTGGCTGAAGTGCTGAAGCTTCGTCGTCGTCGTCAGCGTTGCTGGACGCTGGACGGCTGGGTCTCGTGCAACCCTACTTATGGATACACATTTTGCGTGCGCAAAACGAGTGACATTTGTATCTATAACTACGAATATGTGAATGGTTCCCGGTTGTTCACGATGAGGTGATGATGTCCGCAGTTAGTTGTTAGCGAGACATAGCTCCGCTCCGACTTGCAATTCATCCAAATGAACAAACATAGGAGATCGACAGCGACTCGAATACTCCGTGGCACGCATCATCACGACGGGGCGATACAGCTACGCTAATGGTTGAATGACTCCTGGCGCAAGATTGTACTGGTTTCTGTCGTATTTACATTGTCATTGTGGCAGTGCGAAGTTGAAGTTGCATCGTCCAATGCCGTGCCCACTAAAAAAAAAGCGACACGGCATGCTGGGCAGATCAAGCTGGAAAATCAAAAAGGAGGGGGCATCGGAATTAACCTATCTGAACCATTACGCACAATCTATATGCCAACAATAACTCTGCTTTGTGCCGAGTAATGAGGCCTGCGCGAACCTATTACACTTCTTGTCGTCTCCCTTCTGCGTGCCACATGGCTCAATTGGCTGCCACAGCTTTCTTCTTTTTCCCCGCAGGTACTACCACGTTGTCTGCCTCGGACATTATTTCGTCCACACATTTCGTGAAAGCAGTGATATAATCTTCGTAATAGATCTTGTTTGGCTGCGCTGGGTCACGTGCTCGTTGGATGAATTCTGCTAACTCCTGGCCCCTGAACGCCGTACCTTTCTTACTCAACAGCTCGGAAATCTCATTGACTGAGATCCATCCCTTGCCATCTTCATCAATGACGCGAAATGCTGCCAACAAAGCATCGTCAGTGCTCGGCAGGTACTCCTCGTTGACCATCACTTGCAGCATCACTTCCTCGAACGTCTCGTAGTGCACGAACGACGCAGGGTCCTCCCCACTCATCTTGGGCAAGATGATTTGGACGACGTCCTTTTCGCTGGGGAAGTGCCCCAGATATCGCATCACAGTCGCCACTTCAGTGTTTGGAATGGTGCCATTACGCTCTGCATCAAACAGTTTGAACGCGTTTTTGATGCGGTACCTCCATTTCTGGATGTCTTCCGCCGATGGGGGTGTGACCTTGTACTCGACGGACATGCTTCAGTGTCTACCCTCTTTTCAGCAAGCCACCCTGTTGCACTGAACCCAGTCCTCGACAAATCGTTACTAGTTGTGGATCCGAAATGCCAATTCGTTTAAATTTGCTACACGCCCAGAGTCAGCCCGGTTATGTGTGGTTCAGCAGTGCAAGCTGCGCCCGTCATCTGTGTGACAAATGTCATGCTTCGAGCTGGCCTCACCGTGCACCCCATCAGCTGCCTCAAACGCCGCGAATTCAACGTGCCAACACGTCATCCAACCGGCCAGACGGCCAAGATGTATATTATGAAGCACCCGCACCAATTCAAAGCGCCCACAAACCTGGGCAAGTCGTTCGGATTTAGACTCCGTCAGCCGCACACTGTCAAAATCCACCGGCTGTTCGACCTAATAATGCATGCCGCAGCCCACAACATACAACCCCAACCCCCTTCCATCGCATCGACAACAACCTTCAACAACCGCAAAGCGTCTGCATGCGACAACATTTTGCAACAACATAATACACCCACCCACAAACGACGAACGACCGACGACCGACGACCAACGACCAACGACCAACGGCGCCGTGTCCGACGACGACG
>ENA-OWNT01002456-OWNT01002456.1-seawater-metagenome-genome-assembly--contig:-NODE-2456-length-19373-cov-4.933199_pt1 | contig 19373 bp, 18 predicted proteins | sample MGYA00238136_ERZ651165 | MGnify/ENA primary metagenome ERZ651165 (study PRJEB26861, sample SAMN08777766) | seawater metagenome | isolation source: coastal seawater | place: USA: Florida | collected...
AAAGATGATATCGACTTCGAGCACGTAATTGAGAACGCGCCCCGAAAGCCAAAGAATCACTGGCATTCAAGCAAAAATCGCATTAAGAAAAAGCTATTTGGGCTAACCAAAGACCACTAATTTTTACCCGCCTTTCTATTCGGCTTCAAAGTACTAAACCCTAAAAGCGTAGTTTTACGGGGTCATTAGCTTGCATTTTGATGCGTTAATAACCACATATACTGTAGTGGTTTAAGTTTAAGAAAGCAGATGTAGCGTGAGAAGCGTAAAGGTAAGGAGTGCAACAAGTTAGTATGCAAAACACAATAGCTTCTTCATTAATGGGAAAAACACGGGCTATAGCATCGCTCACCAGTAACACGCTTGCCGACGTGTTTAGCAAAGAAACCCACCGTTTTACCATTACTGGCTTAAGTCGAAGCGGAAAGTCCATGCTGTTTACCAGCCTCATAACGCTGCTAAAAAGCCGCAGCGAAGAAGGGCTAGCGTGTCTGCCATTGTTGAGGTATTTACCGCCGTCCCGTGTGCTTGATATGCACATTGAACCTATTGAAGGTTACAAGCCGTTTCCCCATTTAAAGAATATTGAGTCGTTAGAAGCAGGTGATTGGCCAGAGGCCACTGAAGAAGCCTACGGGTTTAAGTTAGTAGTGCGATTAAAGCAAACTGCTTCGATAAAGCGCCATCTAATGCCGCATAGCGATGTGGTGTTTGAATTTATTGATTACCCCGGTGAATGGATTACCGATATTCCCATGTTAAACAAAACCTATGCCCATTGGTCTGATTCTGCGTGGGCACAGCTAAGTAGTGGGCCACAGCAATACTATGCCCATGCTTGGAAGCAGGTGGTAAACGCGTTCGACTTTGAACAAACACCTACGCCAGAATTAATACAGCAGCTTGTTTCTCACTATCGCGATTATCTTATAAAGGCAAAAGCAAATGGTATTTCTCTGCTTCAACCTGGCAGCTTTCTATTGGAGTCGAGTGATTTCAACTGGCAAGACTTCGGGTTTACGCCGCTACCTTCAAGTATAACCAGTGATGTGTCGCACCTATGGTATAGGGCGTTTGAAAAACATTATTCAGCCTTTCAAAAAGATTGGTTAACGCCGCTTAAGCATTCCATTTTTAAAGAAACTGATAAGCAAATTATTTTAGTCGACTTGTTTGAAGGGCTAAATCATAGCCGTCAGCACCTTTATCAGCTAAAAGAAACGCTAAGCCATTTGGCCGATACATTCGTGTATGGGCAGAGTGGATGGTTTTCGCGCACTGTGCTTAGAAAGCAGCAAATAGGTAAAGTAGCGTTTGTTGCGACCAAGTCCGACCTTATTCCTGAAAATCAGCAGCAGAATTTATTAAGTTTACTTACACAAGTTACTGAAGGGGCACGGGCTCGATTTAATGATAAGCCCATTCAGTTCGAGCATTTTTTAGTGTCGGCCATGCAAGTAACTGATGAAGGCGCAAATAAAGACGCTATTCGCTATACCAATAACGATGGTCAGTATGTGGAATCTACCTTCGAGCCGTTGCCGAAAACCTTAAAGGAAATGGAAGAGGGGAGTCACTTTCCGGTGCCAAGTGTAAATGTGCCAGCCGACTTTAAAGCACGCATTCTGGCAGGTAAGGGCATAGATAGATTGCTTCAGTTTTTACTGGGCAAAGGAGAGTAATTATGAGTGGCAAGTCATCAGAAAACGCGCCAAGCAGGCCGGAATATAAAACGAAAGTGACCACGCAAACGTTAAATATCGCGCAGCCCGAAACTAAACTGCCCAAGCAAATAACGGAAGACGTATGGGAGCTTGAAACGGCTTCAACTGGCGTGTCTTTAGGTAGCGCAACCCTTGGGTTAGGCGTGTTGTCGGTATTAGGCTTTTTCGTTTTTGATGCCTACACCACATTAACAGCCAGTATGGCGCAGCACCCTATAGGCACCAGTGTAGTAGGCGCAATGTTGGCAGGCTTTGTAGGCTGTTTTAGCTTTTTAAGCTTTCGAGAGTGGCGCGGTTATAAGCAAGTTAATACAGCAATGCACGATGCCAAGCAACTACGTGACATGCTAGCCAATAAAGGCGCGAACTTGTCGCCTTCCAAGGTAAGCAGCATTTTAAATAAGCATGGCAAGCGCTTTTCTAAAGACAGTTATGCTGCACACTGTTTTGAACGTTACTCACAACAGCGGCAAAGCGATATGACGTCGGCAGAACTTTTGGGGTTATACGAAGATACCGTATTGACGCCAGTGCAGGAAAAAGCACAAAAGGTGCTTAACAAAGAGTCGGTAACGGCGGGCAGTTTGGCGTTTATAAGCCCTAATAACCTAATACAAACTCTAGCAGTCGTTTGGATAAGCTTTCGCACAATACGCCGTATGGCAAAGGTGTACGGTCTTCGCCCCGGTACGGCAGGTAATTGGAAGTTGCTTAAAGTGCTGGCTCAAAATATTGCTGCTCAGGGCATTTTCGACCTAGCTACTGATGAAGTAGCAAATCAGATAGGTGGCAGTTTGTCGGCTAAATTTATGGAGAATTCAGCCGAAGCCATTGCTGCAGGTGCACTGAATGCTCGCTTAGGAAGGGCGCTAATTAAGCTGCTTAAGTAGCAAGTTTAGGTGAAACAGAATCGAGATTAAAAAGGCGCTTACAGCGCCTTTTTAGTAGGTACCACTACGTTGGCAAAGATAAGTCCCGCCACCAACGACATAAATATTAAGAACACTTCTTGGCCTAGATGATCGGCTTTAACAAAGTCTTGCCCGGTCATAAACGAGTTGAGCCCAATATAGGTTTTCGACCCTGGCACCAGCACAATAAGGCCGTGCATTGCCACAATGGTGGCTGGCTGGTTGGCTATTCGAGTAAACGCATTAGCGAAAATACCAAGTGCGAACGCACCAACGAACGCGCCTAGTCCTGGGCTCATATAGTCGGAACTCCACGCTGTTGCGCTGTAGGCAATAAACGCCGCCGCCAACGCCCATGGAATGTGCTTTAAACGCGTGCGAAAAATAGCAACAAGCGCGAAGCACAGTAAGAACACTGCAAGCCACGTAGCCCAATAGGGCAGTGATTCCGCAGGCGTATAAATGTTCTCACCGAAGGCGCTAAAACCTACCGACACGCCAAGAAATGCACCAAAATACAGTTTAAATAGCTGCATAATGGCGTCCATTGTACGGGCAGTGCCCGATACCATGTTGCGAGATGATAATTCCGCTAAGCCCATGGTTAAGGCCAAGCCGGGCACAAACACAATAACAGACGACAGCACCACCAATGGAATGTTTATACCGGGGTCGATGTAGCTACCGATGGCACACGCTAATATACCGCCTACAAACGCGGTTGCAGGCTCAAGCATTAGGTTTACCCGTCTGGAGCGCTGTGCCCATAGTGTCCATATGTAAGCAACAAGGCCAAGCGCACCCGACCAGCCAATTTCACTCCAGCTTGCACCCATTAGCATGGCGAAGGCGCCAGTAGCCATAGCGAACGCAACGCCAGTAATCAGCTTGCCATAGGGGCTGCCCATGGCATCAATTTCATTTAAGCGCTTGTCGGCTTCGGTTAGCGACATCTTTCCTGCCAGTAATTCGCTTGCCAGCTCGTCGGTAAGCGATAGGGCGTTCATGTCTAGGTCGCCGGGTAGTAAGCGGGCAGCGTGGTTGTATTCGTCTTCGTGACGATCGCTCCAAATAACAAAGGTAAGCGACGTAGGCGTAGAAATGAATGAGGCGTGCACACCAAGGTATTGCGCTACTTCACCCAAATAGGCTTCAAGGCGAAACGCAGGCGTACCGTATTTGTGCAGCATTTTTCCAAGCTTCACGATAAATCTACGAATTTGAATAAATTCTGCGGTATCCAACGCAATGTCCTTAATATTTAATAGCAATAATATGAGGTAAATAAGACGAAAAAGCCAGACGCTATCGGTTTGCTCTGGCTAAAATTTGCGCGGATTGTACGGAGGGTTTTGCCGTAAAGCAAAACATATTTTTTCTAATTTTAAGATAAAAAAACTAATGCAAATATGGTGGCTTGATGACTTGTTTTGCTCACGCATTCTTATTTTAATTCAACCTGTTGCGTTAAATGGCATCCAGTCTTTCCACACTGGCTCTAGCCCCCTATTTTCAATGGCTTTTACTACCTCTTCTACTGAGCGGTTATCGTCAATATCGAATTGGTTAAGCGCTTTAGACGGTTGGCTATAGCCGCCGGGTTGAGTTTGTGAGGCCGCACTCATCGACGTAATACCTAACGGCAGTACGCCATCTCTAAATTGTGCTGATTCTCGGGTAGAGAGCGAAAGTTCTGCGTAAGGATTAAAAAGACGGTGTGCGCATATCAGCTGCAATAGCTGCCTTTCATTGGGAAGCTTTTTATTAGTGCTTGCGTGTCCACCCATTGTATTGCCCTCGCAGCTACGCAAGCGAGGAAATGAAATGGAAACACGACTTTGCCAGTAACGTTGCTGCAACAGCTGTGCATGAAGCGCCGTCATGGCGCTGTCTACACGCCAGTCGCCTAGCCCGAGTAGCGCGCCAATGCCTATTTTGTCGATGCCTGCTGCACCAATACGATCAGTTGCTTCAAGTCGCCACAGAAAATCTTGTTTTTTCCCTCGCGTATGGACTGTCGCATACTGACGAGGGCAGTAGGTTTCTTGATAAACCATAACCGCATCAAGCCCTGCTTGTTTTAACGTGGCATATTCACTTTGTTTTAAAGGCTGTACTTCCATCATTAGATAGCTTACCTGCTCTCTAATGGCGTTTAATACCTTCTCAAAATAAGCCATGCCTACTTTAGTTTCGTGTTCGCCCGTTACTAACAACACCTGGCTGAAGCCCATCTCTTTTATAGCTTGTAATTCGGTAAGGGTGTCGCTTATGGTCAAGGTTGTGCGCTTCAGTTTGTTGCTCATGGTGAAGCCACAGTAGGTGCACTCGTTAGCGCACAGATTAGACAAATAAAGCGGCACAAAAAGCTGCATGGTGTTACCAAAACGATGGCGTGTTAGCGTGTAGGCGCGCTGTGCCATTGCATCTAAATAGGAAGCTCCTGCTGGTGAAATTAATGCCATAAAATCGTCTAGCTGTAACGTACTTTTAGATAACGCTAGCTCAACATCTTGTGCAGTTTTGCTGTTAATCAACAGCGCTAAGTGAGATAAGTCTTGCTCTAGCAGCGTTTGTGCAACCTTCATAAAAACCTTACTCCGCAGTGCTGATATTCGAAGCACTTACACCTGAAGTGCCTAGAAATGCAGTTAGCGGGCTAGAGGCACTGGCACATTGGCTGGTGTTTCCAAGTCCAGCTTCAAACGCGTGGCGGCCTGCTTCTACCGCCTGTGCAAATGCTTCAGCCATTGCTACTGGTTGTCGCGCTGTGGCAATGGCGGTATTAACTAACACTGCGTCTGCCCCCATCTCCATTGCCTGCATGGCTTGGCTCGGTTTGCCAATACCGGCATCCACAATTACCGGTACTTGTGCCTGCTCAATAATAATCTTGAGGAAAGGCTCGGTTTGAAGGCCCTGATTACTACCGATCGGAGCGCCCAATGGCATTACTGCAGCGCAGCCAACTTCTTCTAGACGTTTACACAGCACAGGGTCGGCGCCGCAGTATGGCAATACATGAAATCCTTTCTTCACTAACGTTTCGGCTGCCTTCAACGTTTCAACTGGATCAGGTAATAGATAGCGTTGGTCGGGGTGGATCTCTAGTTTAATCCACTGGCTTCCCGTTGCCTCGTAGGCGAGTTCTGCTGCAAATAGCGCTTCACTTGCATTTTTAGCGCCTGACGTGTTGGGCAACAGTGTTACTTCTAAATCGCGTAACGCTGCTAATGTGTTGTCTCGGTCACTGCTTTGTGCAACACGTTTCATTGCCAGCGTTACCATTGCGCTTCGTGAAGCGGCAATAGCCTCTTTCATAATGCGAGGATGGCTGAATTTACCCGTACCGGTAAGTAGCCTAGATGTAAACGTATGATTAGCGAGTGTAAGCATAGTTATCCTCCAGCCACTAAAGTAAATATATCAATATTATCGCCCTGCGATAGAAGCGTGGAGGACCAGTCGTGCCGGCTAACAATCGCTTTGTTTTTTGCAATGGCAGTACCGTCGTCATCTAGCTTTTTTAATGCCATCAGCTGGGTAAGGGAACAAGGTGAAGCAACCGTTACAGGCTGACTATTTACGTGAATGTTGATGTGGTTGGTAGTCACTGGCATACCTCGCAATGGGGAAAGCGCGGAAGAGAATAAGACCGCATGGTGCCGGCACCTGCATTACCTGTGATGTAGTGACCCCAAGTAATAGGGGCGCTATCACGCTTTGCCAAAAACAGCAGCGCTTGCGTACTTTGATGGCAAGCAGCCATGCCCACCACTGGCCCTAGTACACCTTGAGTCATACAGTTTTCCTGCACTTGTATGCTGCTTGTCAAACAGTGGTAACAGCCGCCTTCTTTATTAATGTCGACGTTTAAGGCTTGCCACGTGATGCCGCTGGCGGCACCAATAAAAAGCGGTATCGTTGCATCTACACAGGCTTTGTTAATTTTTCGGCGTATGGTTACGTTATCGGTGCAATCTAATACACAATCAGCTTCGCGAATTAAGGCGGGTAAATTGTCGATGTCGGCGTAAAGGCATTTTGCACGTGTTATCACGTGGGGGTTTACTTTGTGCAGTTCGCTGCTTAATGCTTTGGCCTTTAAATCACCAAGGTGCATTTCGTTGTAGCTTACCTGGCGCTGTAAATTGCTTATATTTATAACGTCGCCGTCTACCAAGGTAAGTGTTCCAATGCCAGCACCTGCTAAATACCGTGCGGCCAAACTGCCAAGTCCACCTAATCCAATAATGACGGCATGAGAACGAGCAATATTGTTTTGCCCGTCTTCGCCTATATCGTCAAGCAACAGCTGCCGGCTGTAGCGCTTTATATCTTCGTTAGTGAGCAAAGCCAGCCTCCTTCGAAAGTAGCTTAAACGCACTTACGGGTTTTTCAGCTTGAGTAATAGCCGACACCATGGCAATGCTGCTAACGCCTGTGGCGGCAACGTCGCGAATACTGTCAAATTGAATACCACCAATGGCTACCGTAGGCGTTGTCTCGCATAGCGCTACATAGTTAGCTAGGCGAGTAATACCCTGTGGCTGTGAAGGCATGTCTTTCGTTGTGGTTGGGAAGATATGGCCAAGCGCAATATAAGACGGTTGAAGCCCTTTAATGCGTTGAATTTCAGCATAGCCGTGTGTTGAAATACCAAGGCGCAGCCCTGCCTGTTGAATAGCGCTTAGGTTTGCCGTGTCTAAATCTTCTTGGCCCAAATGAACACCATAAGCACCTAGCTCAATGGCAAGTTCCCAATGATCATTAATAAACAACTGGCATTGCGTATGTTGGGTAATGTTTATCGCTTCTTTAATTTGCGCAGCGATGTAACTGGATGAGCCTTCTTTAATGCGAAGCTGAATAACATTAACCCCTGTGGGCAACAAGGTTTTGATCCACTCTACGCTGTCTACCACAGGGTAAATGCCCAGCTTTGTTTGGCACAATCGCGCAAAAGGCGCATTGTTTATGGTGCACCCATTTTGACTGCTGTGACAGTGGTGTTGTTGATAGTGTTCATATTCAGCGCAGCTATAGAATACTTTGGGGAAAAGGTTCGGCTGTGTTGGAAACCCGGTCTGCCTTGCAAGATGCGTTGCTCCTGAGGCGAATACAGATGCCTCACGCACGTGCCTTACATAGGCACTGGCAAGCGTGATTGCATCGTCTATGTCGTATCCATTCACAATAAATGCGCACAATGCGCTGCTGAGTATGCAGCCCGTTCCTCTAAGCTGCCCCAGCGTATTTCTAGGCTGTTGATATACGCGAAAATAGCCTTCGGTTACAAAATAATCGTTAACGCTCTCTTGCCATTGTGCGTGCCCACCTTTCACCAAAACAGCATGAGCACCTTTTTCAAGCAGGCGTGCCGCTGCAGCTTTCAGTGTGTCTGTACTGTTTATGGTAAGCCCAGTTAGTTCACTGAGTTCTTGAGTGTTAGGCGTTACTAAATCTACCGTTTTGAGTAATGCTGCAACAGCACGCTCACTTAAGTTAGACAGTACACCGCCTGTGCTGGTGCGAAGTACTGGGTCCCACACCACAAACGGGCGCGGTGCCTTCAAGCTTTCAATACGCGTACTTAGCAGTATGGCTTGTTCATCGTTGGCAATGGCGCCAATTTTTATCGCGGCTGGCGTGTTTTCGTGTTCGAGCACCTGCCATTGCTCATTAAGTTGAGAGGGTTTTACTGGTGTGCTGCTTAACATTACCCTGTTCGACTGCACAGCAATTTGTGTGGTCAACAGGCAGGCATGCACGTCTAAATCGGCCAGTGTTATGGCGTCGCGAGTAATACCTGCACCGCCGCTAGAATCAACACCACCAATACACCATGTAATAGGGCGCTTTGTTGCGTGAGTTGTCATGGTAATTCAACCTTGCTATCCGCACTGTGATAAAGCGCGGCGCCTGATGCGTTGAATGCGTTTGCCATGTCTTTCATACCCTGATGTTTTAGTGCTTCTTGTTCTGCTTCCGACTTTTTGGCTACGTCGCGAACTTCTTGCGAAATCTTCATGCTGCAGAATTTAGGGCCGCACATCGAGCAGAAGTGGGCCACTTTACCCGACGCCTGAGGCAAGGTTTCGTCGTGATATGCACGCGCTGTATGTGGGTCTAAGGCAAGGTTAAACTGATCTTCCCACCTGAACTCAAAGCGCGCCTTCGACATGGCGTTATCGCGAATTTGCGCTCCGGGGTGTCCTTTTGCCAAATCGGCGGCGTGAGCTGCAATTTTGTAGGTAATTAAGCCCTGTTTTACGTCTTCTTTGTTCGGTAAACCTAAGTGCTCTTTAGGTGTTACGTAGCACAGCATGGCGCAGCCATACCAACCAATTAACGCTGCGCCTATTCCTGAAGTAAAGTGATCGTAGCCCGGCGCAATGTCTGTGGTTAGCGGGCCTAATGTGTAAAATGGCGCTTCATGGCAGTGTGTTAGCTGCTCTTCCATATTGGCTTTAATCATGTGCATAGGCACGTGCCCTGGGCCTTCAATCATTACTTGAACATCGTATTCCCACGCAATTTTGGTAAGCTCGCCCAGCGTGCGTAATTCAGAAAACTGTGCATCATCGTTTGCATCGGCTACGCTGCCAGGTCGAAGGCCATCGCCAAGTGAAAGCGACACATCATATTGGGCACAAATTTCACAAATATCGCGAAAGTGTTCATACAAAAAGCTTTGCTTGTGGTGACTTAAACACCATTTAGCCATTATCGAGCCGCCGCGAGACACAATACCGGTTACGCGTTTAGCTGTTAGGTGGACGAACTCAAGCAGTACGCCAGCATGAATAGTAAAGTAGTCTACGCCTTGCTCTGCCTGTTCAATAAGCGTGTCTTTAAACATTTCCCAGGTTAAGTCTTCTGCTACACCATTAACTTTCTCTAGCGCTTGATAGATAGGGACAGTGCCTAGAGGTACAGGGCTGTTACGAAGCAGCCATTCGCGTGTTTCATGAATGTTGCGGCCGGTGGACAAATCCATAATGGTGTCGGCACCCCATCGGGTAGACCACACCAGTTTTTCTACTTCTTCTTCAATGGAAGACGTTACTGCGGAGTTGCCAATGTTGGCGTTAATTTTCACCAAGAAGTTGCGGCCTATAATCATAGGCTCAAGCTCTGGATGGTTAATGTTACAAGGGATAATGGCACGGCCTGCGGCAACTTCATCACGCACAAATTCTGGCGTAATTGTTTCAGGTAAGTTAGCGCCAAAATGCTCGCCTTTATGCTGCTGGGTAAGCTCAGTTTCTGTAATAGCCTGTCTGCCCATGTTCTCTCGAATTGCGATGTATTCCATTTCTGGCGTTACAATGCCTTGGCGCGCATAGTGAAGCTGCGTTACGTTTTTGCCGGTTTTAGCCTTACGGGGCTTGCGCTCTCGAATAAAACGGAAGTCTTCGGTGAAAATATCGTTTTCTCGCTCTTTAGCGAACGAAGACGAGACGCCGTCTAGTGTGTACGTGTCGTCGCGCTCTTTAATCCATGGTTGGCGAAGAGGTGATAAACCTTTGTGAACATCTATGGTTTGCGCTGGGTCGCCATACGGACCTGACGTGTCATATACCGGAATAGCTGGATTAGGCTCAAAAAGCGGGTTTTCTTCTGTGCCACCTACCAAACTGTCGTGCTGGTGGATTAGGCGCATAGCCACTTTAATATCATCGCGGCTGCCGGTTTCGTAGTGGCGTGTGGAGTTAGGGTACGCTTCGCCCGCTAGTTCATTGATAAATTGTTGCGCTTGTTGGCGCTGTTCGCGTCGAGTGGACATAGCATTTTGGCCTTTTGTTTAGGTTTTAAAATGCTTGTCAGGAGTGAAGGAGAATATAACGCGACTGTAAAAGAGAAGCAGCCGAACGCAGGAGGAATGAAGCCTTAAAGGGCCACACAAACCTACAGCAAAACGGTTGTTCTTTATGCGTTATATTTTCTTGTTCCCTTCGCAGGTATTAGCCTGATCAGGTTCAACGGATCCCGCTTTCGCGGTCTCAGCTTACTGGATAACCAGTGAAGCACTCCGACAAGTAACTTGCTTTTTACTATATATCTAACGCGTTTGTGAAAACAAGAGGGGCAAGCGCTTATGAAGAAATTATTAGTTTTCTCTTAGCAAAGTAGATCGAAGTAGCGTGCAAATTTCATTACTTATTGTGTCTATATTCTCAGGTAATGACAGCGCGGTAATAGAATATCCTTCAACAAAAGGCACGAAAAGCGATGCTGCAATAGAGGCATTAATATCTTGTGCCGCTACGGGGCGAAACATATCCGTAAGAACATTTGCGTAAGCTTTGTAGTAATTATCAAGATATTGCTCAATCGAAGCATTTCGCGTCGAAATGGCCCAATATTCTCGAAATATTCTGCACATTTCTGAAAGTGCCAAACCGTGTTTTAGAAAGTCAGAGACAACGCGTTCTAAGTCAGAATCTAGCTGTTGCAGTGAGGAAAACTTAGGCATTGCCCGCATCTCTTCAAGGCATGAATGAAAATAACGGTCTGCCATAGCCACCAGTAAACTGTCTTTATTTTTAAAGTAATATTGAACATTGCTTAGTGTCATATCTGCGTGTGCTGCGACCTGCCGCATAGTAACGCCATAGTCACCATCGGTTTTTAACAACGCTAACGCCACATCGAGTATCTTTTCCACCTTAGCGTTTTTTTTCATACAACCTTCGTTCTGTTAATCATTATTTTTCACGTGCTTTGAGTAATTTACCTAAAGTCCGCGCGTTTTTCCAAAATCTGATGTTGCTATTTTAGGTCGGTTGACCTAGTATTTCAATTGTTAGGTCATGTGACCTAATTTATTTGAATGAATAACTGTGTCAAAGAGGAAATGTGATGATTCAGGCGTTACGTACACCAGATACTAATTTTGAGAACCTTGCCGATTACCCTTTTGCAGCGCATTACGTTGAAGATATTCCAGGGTACGAGGGCCTAAGAGGGCATTACCTAGACGAAGGCGAACGCGATGCCGACGATGTTTTTCTGTGTCTTCACGGTGAGCCAGCATGGAGTTATTTATACAGAAAGATGATCCCAGAATTCGTTGAAGCGGGCGGACGTGTGGTAGCGCCTGATTTATTGGGGTTTGGAAAGTCAGATAAGCCAGTGAGTGAAGATACCTATACCTTTGAATTTCATCGAAACTATCTTATTAGATTGATAGAGAAGTTAGATCTTCAAAACATAACCCTAGTGTGCCAAGACTGGGGCGGATTGCTGGGGCTAACATTGCCAATGGAAATGAAAGAGTGCTTTAAGCGTCTGCTAATTATGAATACTGGCCTATTAGTTGAACCAGTTACTGCACCGGCTTTTCTAGAGTGGCACGATGACATCGTAAAGCCCGCTTCGTTATCGCTTGAGACATTCTTTAAACAGTATGCGCCAAGTATCAGCGATGAAGAGGCCAAAGCCTATGCCGCACCATTTCCCAATAGAGAGTATCAAGCCGGTGTACTGAAGTTTCCCAAAATTGTGGCAAACCCAGATAAAGCTTGTATCGATATTTCAAATCGCGCGTTTACGTTTTGGAAAGAGGAATGGGAAGGCGATACTTTTATGGCGATTGGTATGAAAGACAAAATGCTAGGGCCTGATGTCATGCACTTTATGCAAAGTGTTATAAAAGGTTGCCCAACACCTATGGAAGTCGAAGAAGCGGGTCACTTTGTTCAAGAGTTTGGTGATGTTGTAGCACGTCGTGCGCTTGCTCACTTTAACAACGTTTAAGGAGTGAGCACATGAAAATAATGCATTTAGTTTTTCATCCAGACCTGGCGCAATCGCGCGTTAATAGAACGTGGCAGAAGCAGCTTGTGGAGTCGGGTAAAGTTACGACGAGTCGTGACATGTATAGCGAATATCCAGACTTCAACATTGACGTGGAAAAGGAACAAAAGCTGTTGATGGCACACGATAGAATTGTGCTTCAATTTCCCATTTATTGGTGGTCGATGACACCGCTTTTAAAAAAATGGCTAGATGATGTACTTCAATACCAATTTGCCTATGGAAGCAAAGGAGACAAGTTACAGGGTAAAGACTTGATGATAATTTGTTCTGCAGGCGGACAAGCTAAAAATTATAGCGGATTTCATATGTTTGCCACTGTACCTGAGATACTTAAGCCATTTCAGTTAACAGCAAATCTTGCAAAAATGAACTATGCACAGCCTTTGTATATGTTTAACGCTGACGCGTGCAGTGACGATGAAGTACAGAAATATGGAAAATCATGGGTTAAGGTTATTGACGACAGCGCGCGCAGTGACGGCCTGCGCTTCGCAAATGCCAAAATTCATGATGAGCTTAATGATGTTTATCAACAGCTAGGCATGGCCTAGCTGTTGGGCATTAACCAATTGCTTGCTGCCCTTCTTTGTAAAGCTGAAGGGCAGTTGCTGTGTCTTGATTACGTTCGCTTATGGCTGACAACAGCAATAAATCTTCTTTTCGCGCTTTCATTTTGGTCGCTTTTAACAACGCTTTTTCGGCAAGTACGTCGTCACCTGAGTTAAACGCTACTTTGCCAAGTGTTGAATAAAGTGATACGTTTTCTTCGTCTTGTTTAATCCAGCTTTCAAGCAGTCGTAGAGAAGGTGAAGAGTCTGGAATATTAAGCTGCGAAAACAGTGGGAAAAGCGCAGGATTAAGGCTGCGTTTTTGCCATTCAACCAACAGCTGTTGTGCATCGGCATGCATACCTTGGTCAAGCAGTTGTTGCACGTAAGCCGCGCGGTATGCGTCGTCATGGCGTAGCTTTCTGGGCAGGTTTTCCCAGTAACTCTTAAGCTCTACCGCACCTTGTTTGCTTGCTATTTCTGCAAATTTACCTTTGGCTATGCGTTTGCTCCATGCGGTATAGGCGTCTTTAGGCAACGCTTTACGCCAGCCAGCTAAGTTTTCCTCTAGGGTTTGCCACTGGCCAAGCTCGGCCAGTGTTTGCGCTTTCAATTGCACAACCGACTTGCTATCGCGCTCTTGCTCACCAAGGGCGTCTAGCTTTTCCAGTGCGTCAGCGTGGTTTCCGTCAGCAATCTCAATGCGCGCGTGCATCACTGTGGCAGCAACTTTTGCATTGGGAAAATCAGTGGCTTGAGTGAGAAAATAGCGCGCTTTCGGAAAATCACCATTGGCAAACGCAATTTGCGCAGACGCAAGATAGTTTACGCCTTCAAAATCACCGTTAGTGGTTTTACTAAGGGCTTTTTGCGCAGCGTCTAAATCACCCGCGGCCATTGCGTGTAAACCATCGTAAAAAGCACGCTTGCGCTTACGGTGCCCTAAACTACCAAACCATTTGTGCGAGCCTGTGATCAAGCTCAACGCCCAAAGCGTGGCGCGTGATAACACATACCAAGACACCAGCGCGCCAATCAGCAAAATTCCGAAGCTGATAATATTCATTTCAACGGCAGTCTCACCAAGAGTGAACAGCACGTAGCCCTGATCACCTAGTAACATTGGTCCAATAATAAGAGCGGCTACAAATGCGGCTAATACCGCAAGGGCAATAGCTAACCATTTCATAGGGCACTTGCTCCTTGGCCGAATACTTGTTTAACGCGATTATCTAATAGCCTTTCTAGCGGCTTTTGCGATACCAGTTCGCTTGGAATAGGGCGCGAAACATCGGTGTTCAATAAGTTTTGAAGCGCACTTACGAATCCACTAACTTGGCTAGTTTCGATATCGAACTTTTCGATAAGAATTGTTTGAGCATACTGAAGCGACTGATTATAAAGTCCAACTTCACCTTGAAGCGCGGCAGACTGTGCTTGCATAAGTTGAAGTCGAAGTTGCTCTTTTACTAAAAATTGCGCTTGAAGTGATAAAACCGGTTTTACAGGCCCTTCAATGGTTTTAATGGTTAAGAAGTCGTCTACTAATGAGCGCCATACTTTTGCTAAGTTGTCTTTCCAATCGTCGGTCGACTCAGACAATGTATTGTCTTCTGCGTTAACATCAACAGGCTTCTCGAATGTATCTAGCGGCAGCTTATCAATTTGCGCCACCATACCCGTAAGAGCCAGCGCAACAGAACTAGGTGATACAGGATTTAGCTGCTGCAGTGTTTGTATGTCTTCTGCTAGGGCTGCGCGAACTGGAAGCACAGACGGGTCGGCCAGCGATTTTAGGCGCTTGTCGGCGTTTACCAGTAAAAGGATTGCGGTACGCACATCGTTTTCTAACCATAGCTTTCTGCCAGCCATACGCACTAAATAGTCGGCTTCTGCAATTAACCAGTCAGCGGGTCGACGGCCTTCCATATTTTGAATTTGCTCAAGTGCCGATTCTGCCTGAAGCGCTAGCATGTCATTTTGCTCTTTAAGCGTGGCAACGGTTTGTTGAAGCATGCTGTTTGTTTCTGTTATATCTCGCAGCGATGATGTAAGGGAAGCGCGTTCGCTAATGAGTGTTTGTAATTGCTCACTAGCGCTTTGCTGATTAGATACAACGTTCTGGTGAGCCGACTGCTGCTTGGTGTAATACCAGTAGCCCGCGCCTGCTAAACCTAACACTGCCAACAATAAAATGAATACCACAAACCACAGTAAACCGTTGCCCGACGATGATTTCGCACCTTTAGTGCCTTTATTTGTGGTTGCTGTTGATTCGATCACGTCTTTTTCAGAACTCACGTGAACCAATTCCTCATTTTGAGGGCTGTTATCTTTATCGTTGGCCATTCAATACTCCCAATTGTCCTTTACCCAAGCAATAAGTGCCTGGTCGGTTGCGCGATGACATATTTGAACGCGCGAAGCCCCTAATGTATTAAGTGAAGATGCTATGCGCTCACTTACCGTTAACCATGGTAACGCAAGTAATGCGTCGCCATAGTGTGCTACAAGCTGTTTCGCCATGGCCTCGCTTGTAGCGATAATGCCGCTAACGTCGCCAATTTTCCACCGTTTTGTGTAAACAGGGCGCGTAAGTAGCTCTCTCTTATAAACACAAAACGTGCTCACCATTTGTCCGCTTTGTGAGAGGCCATCTGCAATTGCACGTCGTCCGCCTTCACCTTTCATAATAACCACGTGCTGGTCATTTTCCTTATTGAAATAATGCATTGCCAGTATGCCTTCTGAGGTGTGCGACTCGGGCGTAACAACGTTTTGAGCAAAGTGACTTGGTAAGCCTTCTCGCAATTTACGTGCTGTGGCATCGCCAACAGCAATGAAAACAGGTCCGCTGCCACGCGCAGACACATAGCTTTGCATGGCCATAAGTACGGTATCTACCGCATATACACTGGTTACAACAATGACATCTATGGCATTTGTAGTGAGAAATGTCAGCGCAGCTTTGTGTTCAGATACCACTTGTACAATATCGCTTGTTGCCACACCCACTGCACTTATGCCTGCCGCATCGAAGGCTTTAGCACTGATATTCAGTTTCGGTAATGGGCGGGTAAACAATAGCATAAATAAACGGGGCTCTTGTTGCGCTAACGCTAGTTATATAGGGCTTTTAAAATGTCGCCAGCACCTTGTGCTAACAATGCTTCAGCTACCTCAATACCAATGCTTTTTGCGTTTTCACGTGGCGCTGTGGCTGAGGCAAAAAGCAGTTCAGAGCCATCCGGTTTGCCAACCATACCTGTAAGGGTTAGTGCGTTACCGTCAAGAGTTGCAAAACTGCCAATAGGTACTTGGCAACCACCTTCAAGGCGTTCGTTCATAGCGCGTTCGGCAGTTACGCGGGTGTTGGTGTCGGTATGGTTTAATGCTTGTAATAAGTCAATGAGTTCGGCGTCGTCGTTTCTGCACTCAATACCAACTGCACCTTGTCCTACCGCGGGCAGCGAAATATCGGCAGGTAATGGCATGCGAATGCGCGATTCCATTTCTAAGCGAATTAAGCCCGCAGAGGCAAGGATTATGGCGTCGTATTCGCCTGCATCTAACTTGGCTAGGCGTGTATTTACGTTGCCGCGCAGGTCTTTGATGATTAAGTCGGGGCGGTACTTTCTAATTTGGCACTGACGTCGCAAGCTCGAGGTGCCAACCACTGCACCTTGAGGCAATGCATCTAGCGAGTCGAAACTGTTTGAGACAAAAGCATCGAATGGGTTTTCACGCTCGCATATAGCATGAAGGCCAAAGCCCTCTGGAAACTCAACGGGCACATCTTTCATCGAATGTACGGCGATGTCGGCACGACCTTCTAACATTGCGATTTCAAGCTCTTTAATAAATAAACCTTTGCCGCCGATTTTAGCAAGCGGTGTGTCTAGAATTTTGTCGCCTTGGGTACTCATAGGAACTAACTCAACAACCATAGAAGGGTAGTGTTCCAGTAGCTTTGCCTTTACATATTCAGCTTGCCATAGTGCCAATGCACTTTTTCTGGTAGCAATTCTTATAGTGCGCGTGGTGTTGAGGTTGCTCATGGCCTTTCCAAACATTAAATAATTAAAATAATACGAGTTTATAGTGCTTAGTATACGCGTTTTCGGTGGGAAAGTTTGTATGTATCACGAGTTTTCTATTTGTACGTTGGGCAATAAACAGTCTATGCTATATCGGAATTATGTTGTTGATAATTAAACGGAGATTAGGTGTTGTATGGACCATTCATCGGTACGACAGCTGTTAAGGAATACACAGCGCAATGAAGCAGAATCGAAAAGAAGACGCTTAACGCTTTACTTCATTTCGTATGTTGGCGGCACTATTATGGCCTTCATGGCGTGGCTGAACTTGGGTGGCGGCGACACGCTGCTTGTGGGTTCACTTGCCGCTTCAGCCACTGTTATTTACGCGAATGTTGCGCTTTCTCATGCATTTCCACGTAACGATGCCTTTTACTATATCGCTGGTCTTATCGTTTTCTTCACCATCAACGCACTGGTATACACCGGTGGGCTTAATAACACGGGCTTGTACTTTATATTCCCGCTTTTATTCATCCAAATTATTGTGGTGCGCTTTAAACCGGCCATTGTTTACGTTGCAGTAACGCTAGGCGTGGCGGTGGTTATGCTGTTTAATCAAGAGTATATTGCTGCGGTGTACCCCCAAGAGCATGTATCCCGTTTTTTAATTGCTACGCTGTGCTTTGTTTGTGTGGCGTTTATTGGCGAAAATTTTTGGCACCAAAGCCGTAAAGAAATGCTTCAAGAGAACCTTGAGCGTATGCGTCAAGCGAATACCGATCCGCTCACTAAACTTCCAAATCGACGCTTTCTGGACGCAGTATTTTTCGAACGTGCCATGGCTGACCCAGTATCGTACTTCCCATTAAGTGCTGTAGTGGTTGATATTGACCATTTTAAAATGATAAACGACACCTATGGGCACGATGTAGGTGATGAAGTGCTCATTCACTTTACACAGTTGATGAAAGAATGCGTGAGAAATACAGACGTGGTTGCACGCACCGGTGGCGAAGAGTTTCTGATTCTATTTCCTAATGCAACGTTAAGCCAAGCGGTGAAATTGGCCGAAAAAATTAGAGTGAATATCGAAGAAAACCCGTTCGTGCGGGACGAAATAAATCATCCTATAACCGCAAGTTTTGGAGTGGCAACTGCGTTAACTGATTCAAACATCAATGCCGCGCTAAAGCAGGCTGATGACAAGCTATATGTTGCGAAGAATAATGGTCGAAACTGCGTAGTAGAGTAAGTAACAGGATAAATAGCTAAGAGAATAACAGCGTAACATATGTATTTAAAAAGGCCGCTTATATAAGCGGCCTTTTTTATTTGTTGTTTGGTACCTGTTAACTAAGCACTTTTTGTAACCATGCGCTTATATCTGAGAGCTCTTGCATGCATACGTTGTGTTGCATTGTGTAGGTGTTCCACGTTACATCGAAACCATTGCCTTTTAACACCTCATAAGCGGCATTACCCATAAACACAGGAACCACTTCATCTTGCTCGCCATGCGCCATTAGAATAGGCGTTGTTTTGTTAGTGTCTTGTGCTTCGTTGGCAAGCAAAGTGGGCTCACACATGTATGTAGACAATGCCAGCACGCCAGCAAACTGATGTTTAAAGCGAGGGGCTATGTGAAGTGCGATAACACCACCTTGTGAAAAACCGGCAAGAACAATACGATTAGCCGGAATTCCGCTATCAATTTGGGCCTGAATAAGTTGTTCAACTTGTTCGGCAGACGCTTTGACACCATCTAAATCAGCGCGGCTTTCAAAGTCCATTGACTTAATGTCGTACCACGCGCGCATGCGCATACCGCCATTTATAGTGATAGGACGTTCAGGGGCATGGGGGAAAATAAATTTAACTGCAAAACTGTCGGGTAGCTTCAGCTCTGGCACAATGGGGGCGAATCCGTGACCAGAGTCACCAAGGCCATGCAGCCATATAACGCATGCGTCAGGTGTCGCGGTAGGGTTTACCTCAACGCACGGTAAAATTTGCTCTTTCATTGTTTTTATTTCCTAATAACAAATGCGTATTGATTTAGCGCTAAATCTGCCTATACACGCACTGTTTTTTATTATTTTGTTTTTAGGCTCATGCGCTACATATTACCCCACTCATGAATGTGCAATAACGGTTGCTTCGGCCTATGTGTTTAATATGCTATCATTGACAAACGAAATCACCATACCTAAACAAAAATTAATACTCTATGGCTTCACTCCTTGGAAACTTATTTATACTTGCAGCACCTTCCGGTGCGGGCAAATCTAGCCTGATAAAGGCACTCATGGAAAAATACGAAGG
>ENA-OWNT01002458-OWNT01002458.1-seawater-metagenome-genome-assembly--contig:-NODE-2458-length-19362-cov-10.677521_pt1 | contig 19362 bp, 18 predicted proteins | sample MGYA00238136_ERZ651165 | MGnify/ENA primary metagenome ERZ651165 (study PRJEB26861, sample SAMN08777766) | seawater metagenome | isolation source: coastal seawater | place: USA: Florida | collected...
AACGATCGAGCAGGGGATGACCGTGCTGGAGGCCAGCCGCCGGGCGAACATCCCCCACGCCTCGGTCTGTGGCGGACGGGGGCGCTGTTCCACCTGCCGGGTACGTGTTCTGGAGGGGTTGGAAAACCTTGAACCGCCCAGCGATCTGGAGGCGAAAGTCCTGCGCCGGGTCGGCGCGCCGGATGAAGTCCGCCTGGCCTGTCAGCTCCGCCCGGTGGACGGCTGCTCCGTGCTGCCTCTGCTGCCCGCCAACGCCACCGCCAAGGACGGGTTCCAGAAACCCGGATACCTGCAGGGGGCAGAACGGGAAATTGCCATTCTGTTCGCCGATCTGCGCAGCTTCACCAAGTTTTCAGAGCAGAAACTGCCCTATGACGTGGTCTTCGTCATCAATCAGTATTTCCGCCATATGGGCTCGGCGGTCGAGCAGGCTGGCGGCTCGCTGGACAAATTCATTGGCGATGGGGTTATGGCTCTGTTCGGTATTGAAACCGGGCCGGAGGATGGCGCCCGAAAGGCCCTGCAGGCGGCCCGGCTGATGGCCCAGGCGCTGGAAGAAATGAATACCAATCTGCAAAACGACCTGCCCAACCCTTTCCGGCTCGGCATCGGCATTCATATCGGCGAAGCCATTGTCGGCGAAATGGGCTATCGCGAGGCGGTCTCCATCACCGCCATCGGCGATGCGGTCAATACGGCCAGTCGACTGGAAAGCGCCAACAAGGATTTTGGATCCCAGCTCATCTTTTCCAATCGGCTGGCACGTGTGGGCGGCATAGATGTTTCCGATCTGCGGCACGAAGAAATCATGGTGCGTGGCCGTGAAGAAGCGATGCAGATCCTAGTTCTGGATGACGCCCGCGACCTGACCGACGACGCCATCAATGCCGGGCGGAAGGCCAAATCTGCCTGACCCTGCCACCCGCCCGAACCGGTTTATCGGCGCAGGAAACGGACAGCATTGCCCGCCCCGATCTGCGATAGCTTGCGCAGTGAAAAACCGGAGTATTCATCATGCGTATCAGTGGCCTTGCCTGGCTGTTGCTAACCGTTCTCGCCATGATCTGGGGCGGGACCTTTGTCGCAGTGGAATTCGCCCTCAACGACCTCGGGCCCTTTACCATTGTCTTTTTCCGCGTCGCCGGAGGATGCATCGCACTCTGGGTTTTTGTATTGCTGACCCAGGGTGTTCCCGACATCAGCCGACGCCAGATCGGCTTTCTGATCCTGATGGGCCTGCTGAACAACGCCCTGCCCTTTTCGCTGATCTTCTGGGGTCAGACCCATATCACCGGGGGACTGGCCTCCATCTTCAATGCAACAACCCCGTTATTCGCCGTCATTGTCGCCCATCTTCTGACCCGGGATGAAAAGGCCACCGGCACCAAGATCGTTGGTGTTGTGATCGGTATCGGAGGTGTCGCCGTACTGGTAGGCCCGGAAGCACTGAGCGGCCTCAGCCCGGAGAATCTCGGCCAGATTGCCATTCTCTGCGCCAGCTGTTCCTACGCCTTTGCAGGCATAACCGGCCGACAATTGGTGGGACTGGCACCGGCTGTATCCTCCGCCGGCATGCTGACCGCATCCACCCTGCTGATTCTGCCCGTCGCCCTGCTGATTGAGGGTGTCCCCACATCTGTGCCCGGCAGCGCCACCATCATTTCGTGTGTGTTCCTGGCGGTGATCTGCACGGCAGTGGCCTATATCCTCTATTTCCGCATTCTGGCAATGGCGGGGGCGGTCAATCTGCTGCTGGTCACCTTCATGATCCCGGTTGCCGCCATCGTGCTGGGCGCCCTGTTCCTGGGTGAGACCCTGAGCACCGAGGCCGCCGCCGGGGCGGGGCTGATCCTGCTGGGACTGGCCGCCGTAGACGGACGTATGTTCCGCCTGTTCCGCCGCCGGGCAACGGCGGAGTGATCTACCATGCAGGATAAAATTGACGCGCTGGACTGGCCGGGTATCCGGCAGGCGCTGAACCGGCAGGGCTGGGCGGAAATTCCCGCTTTCCTGACACCGGAACAATGCAGTGAACTCACATCCCTCTGGCCGGATGAGAGCCTGTTTCGCAGCGAAGTGAACATGCAGCGCCACAATTTCGGCCGGGGACGGTACAGGTATTTTGCCTATCCCCTGCCAACGCTGATCGAGCAGGCACGGCAGCATCTCTACCGAAATTTAGTGCCGGTTGCCAATGACTGGATGGCGAGGCTGAAACAGCCCCATACATACCCTGAAACCCTGCCGGAATTCCTGCGGCAATGTCATCAGGCCGGTCAGATCCGTCCTACACCACTGATGCTGGAATACGGGCCCGAAGACTATAACCGCCTGCATCAGGATCAGTATGGTCCGCACGCCTTCCCCCTGCAGGCGGTTCTGATGCTGTCAGATCGCGCCGATTTCGAGGGTGGCCAATTCGTCATGACCGAAACACGCCCCCGTACCCAGACACGGGCGCATGTCCTGACGCCCGATCAGGGCACGATCGTCATCTTTGCAGGCAGCCGCCGACCGGTGCCGAGTGTCAGGGGATACAGCGCCATCACGCTTCGTCATGGCGTCAGCGAAATATTCAGCGGGCATCGGAAAACCCTGGGCATCATCTTCCATGACGCCACATAAAAAACCGCGCCGGAGAACCTCTCCGGCGCGGTTTTGATGCAGCCATACAGCTTTTGTTACATGTTGATCGTGCGCTTGTGCACGGCCAGCGCCGCTTCTTTCACCGCTTCATTCAACGTCGGATGGGCGTGACAGATATCGGCAATCTCCTCGGCAGTAGACTTGAACGCCATCGCCGTGACCGCCTCGTGGATCATGTCACCGGCATTGGGACCGATGATATGAACCCCCAGCACTTCATCGCTTTCCTTGTCGGCGATGATCTTCACCAGGCCATCGCTTTCACCGACGGAACGGGCGCGGGAATTGGCGGTGAAGGGGAATTTACCGACAGAGAATTTCACCCCGTCTTCCTTCAACTGCTGCTCCGTTTTGCCGACGGAGGCAATTTCCGGCCATGTGTAAACCACACCCGGGATGGTGTTGTAGTCCATGTGACCTGCTTCACCGGCCAGATATTCCACGCAGGCGACACCTTCATGCTCAGCCTTGTGGGCCAGCATCGGCCCCGGCACCACATCACCAATGGCAAAAATACCCGGCACGGAGGTCCGGAAATGATCGTCGATCTGAATGAAACCACGCTCATTCATTTCAACGCCGACCATATCCAGCCCCAGCCCCTCGGTATAGGGCCGACGGCCAATGGCGACCAGCACCACATCCGCCTTGATGGTTTCGGCATCACCACCCTTGGACGGTTCAACGGTAAGTGTCACGGCGGTTTTGGTTTTCTTCGCCCCGGTCACTTTTTGGCCCAACTTGAATTCCAGGCCCTGCTTTTCCAGAATGACCTTCGACCGCTTGGCGATTTCCTGATCGTTTTCCGGCAGGATGCGGTCCAGGAATTCCACCACGGTGACATTGGCACCCAGCCGCGACCAGACGGAACCCAGTTCCAGACCGATGACACCGGCGCCGACGACAACCATGTTTTTCGGCACCTTCGGCAGTTCCAGCGCACCGGTGGAGGACACGACCTGCTTTTCATCGATTTCCACACCGGGCAGCGGCGCCACATCGGAACCGTTTGCGATCAGAATGGTATCGGTTTCCAGCGTATAGGCTTTGCCATTGTCGGTCGGCGTCACCTCGACGGTTTCCGCGTCGACAATGCGGCCCCGGCCCTGGATGTAATCGACCTTGTTTTTCTTGAACAGCATTTCGATGCCGTCCGTCAGGCCTGCGACCACATCATCCTTGCGGCCCATCATCGCCTTCAGGTCCAGCTTCACGCCACTAGTCTTGATGCCGTGATCCGCCAGACCATGCTGTGCTTCGTGATACAGATGCGAGCTTTGCAGCAATGCCTTGGACGGAATGCAGCCCACATTCAGGCAGGTCCCGCCCAGCTTGCCGCGCATTTCCACGCAGGCGACTTTCATACCCAGCTGACCGGCCCGGATGGCGGCCACATAGCCGCCAGGTCCACCACCGACAATGACAAGGTCGTAACGCGTATCTTCGGACATGTCGTTGCCCCCTGTCTTACAGATCCAGCACCAGACGGCGCGGATCTTCGAGGTTTTCTTTCACCCGGACCAGGAAGGTCACGGCTTCCTTGCCGTCAATCACCCGGTGATCATAGCTAAGCGCCAGATACATCATTGGCCGCAGCTTGATTTCACCATTCACGTCCATCGGGCGCTGCTGGATTTTATGCATGCCCAGCACACCGGATTGCGGCGGGTTCAGGATCGGCGTCGACATCAGCGAACCATAAACACCACCATTGGAGATGGTGAAGGAACCGCCCTGCAAATCCGCCAGGCCCAGCTTGCCGTCCCGGGCGCGTGTGCCCAGCTCGGCGATTTCCGATTCCAGATCAGCGATGGATTTGGTCTGCGCATCACGCACCACCGGCACCACCAGTCCCTTTGGCGTGCCAACGGCAACACCGATATGGGCGTAATCCTTGTAGATCAGGTCATCGCCTTCGATCTCGGCATTCACTGCCGGAACGTCCTGCAGCGCTGCGACACAGGCTTTCACAAAGAAGGACATGAAGCCCAGCCGGGCACCGTGTTTCTTCTCGAACGCTTCCTTGTACTGGGACCGGAGCGCCATGACCTCGGTCATGTCCACCTCGTTATAGGTGGTCAGGATCGCGGCGGTGTTCTGGGCGTCCTTCAGGCGGCGGGCGATGGTCTGGCGCAGGCGGGTCATCTTGACCCGTTCCTCGCGCGCGGCGTCCTCGGCCGGGCTGGGGGCGCGCGGCGCCTGCGCCGGGGCTGCCGGTGCGGCGGGCGCGGCGGCGGCGGTGCCGGCGGCGACCGCTTTCTGCACGTCTTCCTTCATGATGCGGCCGTCGCGGCCGGTGCCGGTGACCTGAGCGGCGGTGAGGCCGGCCTCGGCCATCGCCTTTTCGGCGGACGGCGCATTGGCCACGTCCTTGCCTGCGGCGGGGGCGGCGGCGGGCGCCGCTGCGGCCGGGGTGGGCGCGGCTGCGGGCGCGACACCGGCGGCGGAGCCGGAGATCACGCCGAGCTTGGCCGACGCTTCGACCGTGGTGCCTTCGGGGGCGAGGATTTCGGCCAGCACGCCGGCGGCGGGGGCGGGCACCTCGACCGAGACCTTGTCGGTCTCCAGTTCGCAGAGCATTTCGTCCTGCGCGACGCTGTCGCCCACCTGTTTGAACCAGGTCGAGACGGTGGCCTCGGTCACGCTCTCACCCAGGGTCGGCACCATCACGTCGACGGTTTCCGCCGAGGCTGCGGGCGCCGCGGCGGGGGCAGCTTCGGCAGCCGGGGCAGGGGCCGCACCTTCGCCTTCGGCGATGGTGGCCAGCAGGGCGTTGACGCCCACGGTCTCGCCTTCGGCGGCGACGATCTCGCCCATCACGCCGGCGGCGGGGCTGGGCACCTCGACGGTGACCTTATCGGTTTCCAGCTCGCACAGCATCTCATCGACGGCGACGGCATCGCCCGGTTTCTTGAACCAGGTTGCGACGGTGGCCTCGGTGACGGATTCGCCGAGCGTGGGGACGCGAACTTCGATTGTCATGTTCCGTTATCCTTCGATCGTCAGCGCTTCGTGCACGAGCGCCTCTTGTTGGGCTTTGTGTTGGCTGGCCAGGCCCGTGGCGGGCGAGGCGGAGGTGGCGCGGCCGACGTAGCGCGGCCGCTGATGCTTGGCCCCGATGCGGGTCAGCGCCCATTCGATGTTGGGCTCGATAAAGGTCCAGGCGCCCTGGTTCTTGGGTTCTTCCTGGCACCAGATCATCTCGGCGCCCTTGAAGCGTTCCAGTTCCTTGACGAGGCTGATCGCCGGGAACGGGTAGAACTGTTCGATCCGCAGCAGGTAGACATCGTCGATGCCGCGCGCGTCGCGTTCCTCCAGCAGGTCGTAGTAGACCTTGCCCGAGCACATGACGACGCGCTTGATCTTGTCGTCGGCGGCCAGCGTGGTGTCCGAGTTGCCCTTTTCCGCATCGTCCCACAGGACGCGGTGGAAGGAGGAGCCGGTGGTGAAATCCTCGGCCTTGCTGATCGCCAGCTTGTGGCGCAGCAGCGATTTCGGCGTCATCAGGATCAGCGGCTTGCGGAACGAGCGGTGCAACTGCCGGCGCAGGATGTGGAAGTAGTTCGCCGGCGTGGTGCAGTTGGCGACGATCCAGTTGTCCTGGCCGCACATCTGCAGGTAGCGCTCAAGCCGGGCGGAGCTGTGTTCCGGGCCCTGGCCCTCGAAGCCGTGCGGCAGCAGGCAGACGAGACCCGACATCCGCAGCCATTTGCTTTCGCCGGAGCTGATGAACTGGTCGAACATGATCTGGGCGCCGTTGGCGAAGTCGCCGAACTGGGCCTCCCACAGCACCAGCGCGTTGGGTTCGGCCAGCGAGTAGCCGTATTCGAAGCCGAGCACCGCGTATTCCGAGAGCATCGAGTCGATGACCTCGTACTGCGCCTGGCCCGCGCGGACGTTGTTGAGCGGGTAGTAGCGTTCCTCGGTCTCCTGGTTGATCAGGCCGGAGTGACGCTGCGAGAAGGTGCCGCGGGTGCTGTCCTGCCCGGCCAGGCGGACCGGGTAGCCCTCGGTCAGCAGCGAGCCGAAGGCCAGCGCCTCGCCGGTGGCCCAGTCGAAGCCGTCGCCCTTTTCGAACATCTCTTTCTTGGCGTCGAGCAGGCGGCCGACGGTGCGGTGCAGGGCGAAGCCCTCGGGCACCGAGGTCAGGGCGCGGCCGACCTCTGCCATGGTTTCGGGCGCGATGGCGGTTTCGCCGCGCACGTATTCCTCGCCCTCGCGGTTGAGGTGCGACCAGCGGCCGTCGAGCCAGTCGGCCTTGTTGGGCTTGTAGTCCTTGCCGGCCTCGAACTCTTCGTTCAGGTGGGCCTGGAAGGCGGCCTTGAGATCCTCGATCTCGCCCTCGGGGATCAGCCCGTCCTTGACCAGACGCTCGGTATAGAGGCTGAGCGTGGTCTTGTGGGTCTTGATCCGCTTGTACATCACCGGGTTGGTGAACATCGGCTCGTCGCCTTCGTTATGACCGAAGCGGCGGTAGCAGAAGATGTCGATCACCACGTCCTTGTGGAACTTCTGGCGGAACTCGGTGGCGACCTTGGCGGCGTGGACCACCGCCTCCGGGTCGTCGCCGTTGACGTGGAAGATCGGCGCCTCGACCATCAGGGCGAGGTCGGTGGGGTAGGGCGAGGAGCGCGAGAAATGCGGTGCGGTGGTGAAACCGATCTGGTTGTTCACCACGATATGCATAGTGCCGCCGGTGCGGTGGCCGCGCAGGCCGGAGAGGCCGAAGCCCTCGGCCACCACGCCCTGACCGGCGAAGGCGGCGTCGCCGTGCAGCAGCACCGGCAGCACGGCGGTGCGGTTTTCCTTGTCGCCGAACTGGTCCTGCTTGGCGCGGACCTTGCCCAGAACCACCGGGTTGACCGCCTCCAGGTGCGAGGGGTTGGCGGTGAGCGAGAGGTGCACCTTGTTGCCGTCGAATTCGCGGTCGGAGGAGGCGCCGAGGTGGTATTTCACGTCGCCGGAGCCGTCGACATCCTCGGGCTTGAAGGAGCCGCCCTGAAATTCGTTGAAGATGGCGCGGTAGGGTTTCGCCATCACGTTGGCCAGCACGTTCAGCCGGCCGCGGTGGGGCATGCCGATGACGATTTCCTTGACCCCCAGCGCGCCGCCGCGCTTGATGATCTGTTCCATCGCCGGGATCAGCGCCTCGCCGCCGTCGAGGCCGAAGCGCTTGGTGCCCATGTATTTCACATGCAGGAACTTCTCGAAGCCCTCGGCCTCGACCATCTTGTTCAGGATCGCCTTGCGGCCCTCGCGGGTGAAGGCGATTTCCTTGCCCAGCCCCTCGATCCGTTCTTTCAGCCAGCCGGCCTCTTCGGGGTTGGAGATGTGCATGTACTGCAGCGCGAAGGTGCCGCAATAGGTGCGGCGCACCAGATCGACGATCTCGCGCAGGGAGGCGAATTGCAGCCCCAGCACGTTGTCGATGAAGATCGGGCGATCCATGTCGGCGTCGGTGAAGCCGTAGGTCTTGGGATCGAGCTCCGGGTGCGGGGTGGCGGAGCGCATGCCGAGCGGGTCGAGATCGGCCACCAGGTGGCCGCGGATGCGGTAGGCGCGGATCAGCATCAGCGCGCGGATCGAATCCAGCACGGCGCGTTTGATCGCCTCGTCGCTGACCGGCGCGCCGGTCTCTTTCGCCTTGTCGGCGATCTTCTTGCCGGCCGCCTTGGCCTCGGCCACCGGCCATTCGCCGGTGAGCGCGCCGGTGAGGTCGTCACTGGGCATCGGCGGCCAGTCGGCGCGCGCCCAAGAGGGGCCTTCGGCCTCGGCCTTCACGTCAAGCTCGGCATCGCCAAGCTGGCGGAAGAACTCGGCCCAGGCGGTGTCCACCGCCTCGGGATCGTTGGCGTAGCGGGCGTAGAGCTGTTCGAGGTATTCGGCATTCGCCCCCTGCATGAAGGAAGAGGCGTGGAACTGGTCGTTGGGGGAGTGTTCGGTCATGTCGTTACCTCATGAGGGTTGGGACCGTAGTTTTCTATTGGGCCTTTTAAGGGCTTCCGAGGGTTGGCGCGTTTCTCAGCTGTTGATCAAAATGACGGACAGAAAGCGGTACCTTTTTTCCTCCGGCAGGAGAGAGGCGTATTTGCGATTCACCTCGCGGAGTTCGATCAAAGATCCGTTTTGAAACAAGTCGCCTCTGAACCGGTAGACTCCGTTGTTTTGCACGCCATGCCCTTGCAAGCCGCTCCGCTTGAACACAAGCGACCGTGGTTCAGGCGAGAGGAAGATGCACATTTCAGGCCCTTTATCGAGGGAAACGAAGATCAGTGCCGCACCATTCGAAGCTCTGTATGCGAATAGCTCCCGCCAGGCTGGAGCGCTCTGCCTGATGATGTCACGATCAAAGGACAGCGCATCCCGAAGTGTCTTGTCGACATGTTCCAGGGAGGGGGTTGCCTGTTCAATGAGCAGGCCCGCCTCAATGATCGTCGCAATTTCGCTTCTGTTGGTAAGAGGCGTCCATTCCGCGTGATCGAGTCCCCGAACCCGCGCTTCGTTGGAAAGCGCGGGATCGAGGCAAAGTTCGTTGACCGCAAGCACGGCATATCTTTCTTGCGCGTGCGCCACGCCGGACACCGCGACCAGGGCGTGGCCCAGAAAGAACAGCTTGGCGAGCAGTCGAAGCATAGCAACCTAGCCTTTGGAGATCGCTTCCTGAACCGCCTCGCCCAGGGAGGCGGGGCTGTCTGCCACCACGATGCCGGCCGATTTCATCGCCTCGATCTTGTCCTCGGCGCCGCCCTTGCCGCCGGCGACGATGGCGCCTGCGTGGCCCATGCGACGGCCCGGAGGGGCGGTGCGGCCGGCGATGAAGCCGGCGACCGGCTTCCAGCGGCCCTTCTTCTTCTGCTCGGCGAGGAATTCGGCGGCTTCTTCTTCCGCCGAGCCGCCGATTTCGCCGATCATGATGATCGACTGGGTCTCGTCGTCATCGAGGAACATGTCGAGCACGTCGATATGCTCGGTGCCCTTGATCGGGTCGCCGCCGATGCCGACGGCCGAGGACTGGCCCAGGCCGATGTCGGAGGTCTGTTTCACCGCCTCATAGGTCAGGGTGCCGGAGCGGGAGACCACGCCGACCGAGCCACGCTTGTGGATGTGGCCGGGCATGATGCCGATCTTGCAGGCGCCGGGGGTGATGACGCCCGGGCAGTTCGGGCCGATCAGGCGCGATTTGCTGTCGATCAGGGCGCGTTTCACCTTCATCATGTCGAGCACCGGGATGCCCTCGGTGATGCAGACGATCAGCTCCATCTCGGCGTCGATGGCTTCGAGGATCGAGTCGGCGGCGAAGGGCGGCGGGACGTAGATGACGGAGGCGTTGGCCTCGGTCACCGCCTTGGCTTCGTGCACCGAGTTGAAGACGGGCAGGTCCAGGTGGGTCTGGCCGCCTTTGCCGGGGGTGACGCCGCCGACCATCTTGGTGCCGTAGGCGATGGCCTGTTCGGTGTGGAAGGTGCCCTGCGAGCCGGTCAGGCCCTGACAGATGACTTTGGTGTTTTCGTCGACGAGGACTGCCATTTTGGCGTTCTCCTTGAATTCTTCATAGGGGAAGGTGGGTTGGCACCCACCCTACGATTAGCCTTTGACCGCCTTCACGATCTTCTCGGCGCCGTCGCTGAGGTTGTCGGCGGCGATGACGTTGAGGCCGGAGGATGCGATGATCTCCTTGCCCTTCTCGACATTGGTGCCTTCCAGACGGACCACCAGCGGAACCTGCAGGCCGACCTCCTTGACCGCGGCAATGACGCCCTCGGCGATCACGTCGCAGCGCATGATGCCGCCGAAGATGTTGACCAGAATGCCTTTGACGTTGGGGTCGGAGGTAATGATCTTGAACGCTTCGGTCACCTTCTCCTTGGTGGCGCCGCCGCCCACGTCGAGGAAGTTGGCGGGTTCGGCGCCGTAGAGCTTGATGATGTCCATCGTCGCCATGGCCAGGCCCGCGCCGTTCACCATGCAGCCGATCTCGCCATCCAGCGCGATGTAGTTCAGATCGTACTTGGAGGCTTCCAGCTCTTTCGGGTCTTCTTCGGTGGTGTCGCGCAGCTCGGCGATGTCGGGGTGGCGGTAGACCGCGTTGCCGTCAAAGCCCAGCTTGGCGTCGAGCACCTTGAGGTTGCCGTCGGTCATGACGATCAGCGGGTTGATCTCCAGCATCTCCATGTCCTTCTCGATGAAGGCGCGGTAGAGGTTGCCCATCAGCGCGACGCATTGCTTGACCTGCGGCCCTTCGAGGCCCAGCGAGAAGGCGATGCGGCGGCCGTGGAACGGCTGGTAGCCGGTGGCCGGATCGACGGAGAACGACAGGATTTTCTCAGGGGTCGATGCGGCGACCTCTTCGATGTCCATGCCGCCTTCGGTCGAGCAGACGAAGGACACGCGCGAGGTCACGCGGTCGACCAGCAGGGCGAGGTAGAGCTCGCGCTCGATGTCCGAGCCGTCTTCGATGTAGATGCGGTTAACCTGCTTGCCGGCCGGGCCGGTCTGGTGGGTGATCAGGGTCTTGCCCAGCATCTGCTTGGCAAGCTCGGCGGCTTCCTCGACCGATTTGGCCAGGCGCACGCCGCCCTTTTCGCCCGCTTCGGGCTCCTTGAACTTGCCCTTGCCGCGGCCGCCGGCGTGGATCTGCGCCTTGACGACCCAGAGCGGACCGTCGAGCTCGCCCGCGGCGGTCTTGGCTTCGTCGGCCTTCAGAACCGGGCGGCCGTCGGACACCGGCGCGCCGTAGCTGCGCAGGAGTGCCTTGGCTTGGTATTCGTGGATGTTCATGGGTAAACTGTCCCGTCTGGCTGCGATTTAGGCTTGTATAGGCATGACTGCGCGCCGCCGTTAAGGGGATTTTCGGCTGTGGAAAAGGTTTCGGCCTAAATTTGCGCATTATGTGATCACACGTGAAAAATCTGTGATCACAAACAAAAAGAATGCCTGAAATTGAATGTGTGGAAAGGAATCAAACCCGGGGCGGCGGCCGGTGCCGTGGCGGTCCGGATGCGATCCGTGCACCGGCAAACCGGGGCCGGGGCGCCGCTATCCCGCGTGCAGAGCGGCACAATCCGTTTGCAGCATGTGACCTGGCGCGGGTCCAACGGTCAAGCGCAAGGACAAGGCCGCCGGCGGGGCAGGCTGGCCGCATTCATTTCTTGACACAGTGTAAAGTGCCCGTTACGTGACCCTCAGGTGGCTTGACGTGGTGTCAAGTCAGTTTTGGTGAAGCTGTATCGATTGGAGGGCATATGACCCATTCTATCTGGACGAAGTTGATGTTGTTCGTGGCCGGGGTGATCGCGGCCGGGGTCGGGCTGGCCGGGCTGGTCTGGCCGGTGGCGTTTCACGCAAGCTCCGGCATCGCGCTGGGCGACAACCCGAGCCTGATGAGCGAGGTGCGGGCCCCGGCGGCGATGTTGCTGGCGGCGGGCGGGTTCATCCTGGCCGCGGTGCCGGTGGCACGCTGGCGCCCGGCGGCGATCCGGGTGTCGGCGGCGGTCTACCTGACCTACGGGCTGGCGCGGCTCTACAGTCTCGCCGTGGACGGGACGCCGGACGGTATCCTGCTGGCGGCGGCGGCGATTGAGCTGATCATCGGCGCGATCAGCGGCGCGATGATCCTGCGGTCGCGGGCGGTCGCCTGATCCGTCCGGTCCGGGCCGGCACAGGGCCCCGAAAAAAAGAACAGGGCCTGCCGCGATCGGCAGGCCCTGTCTGATTGTTGCTTGTGTGGCGGCTTAGGCCAGCGAGCTGTCGATGCCCTTGCAGGCCTCGACCAGACCTTTGACGGCCTTGACCGAGTTGTCGAACATCGCCTGCTCTTCTTTGTTGAGCTTGATGTCGACGATGCGCTCGATGCCGCCGGCGCCGATCACGGTGGGCACGCCCACATACATGTCTTTCACGCCCAGTTCGCCGTCGCAGTAGGCGGCGCAGGGCAGCACGCGCTTCTGGTCCTTGAGGTAGGCTTCGGCCATTTCGATGGCCGAGGTGGCCGGCGCGTAGAAGGCGGAGCCGGTTTTCAGCAGGCCGACGATCTCGGCGCCGCCGTCACGGGTGCGCTGCAGGATGCTGTCCAGCTTCTCCTGCGTGGTCCAGCCCATTTCGATCAGGTCGGGCAGCGGGATGCCGGCGACGGTGGAGTAGCGCACCGACGGCACCATGGTATCGCCGTGGCCGCCCAGCACGAAGGCGGTGACGTCTTTCATCGAGACGCCGAATTCCAGCGACAGGAAGTGGCGGAAGCGGGCCGAGTCCAGCACGCCGGCCATGCCGCAGACCTTGTTCGCGGGCAGGCCCGAGAACTGCTGCAGCGCCCAGACCATCGCGTCGAGCGGGTTGGTGATGCAGATGACAAAGGCGTCGGGGGCGTGTTTGCCGATGCCTTCGCCGACGGATTTCATGACCTTGAGGTTGATGCCCAGCAGGTCGTCGCGGCTCATGCCCGGCTTGCGCGGCACACCGGCGGTGACGATGCAGACGTCGGCGCCGGCGATGTCCTCATAGGACTGGGTGCCTTTCAGCGACGCGTCGAAGCCCTCGGAGGGGCCGGATTCGGCGATATCGAGCGCCTTGCCTTCGGGGGTGCCTTCGGCAATGTCGAAAAGGACAACGTCGCCAAGTTCTTTCAGCGCGGCGAGATGGGCGAGGGTGCCGCCGATCTGACCTGCACCGATCAGGGCAATCTTGGGTCTGGCCATTGGGAAATATCTCCGGTCCGGTTGGAATTTCGCGTTGCCTAGTGCTTAACGGGGCCGCGTGCAAGACTTACACGCGCGCCTATGCCGCAGCGCGGCGCGCGGGCGCGCGGGAGCGCGCGGGAAAAAACGTCGACAATGCGGCGTGTTAGAGGGGAACGCGATGCTTGAGCTGAGCCTGGGCTTTTTCGCCGTAGCGGCGCCCGCGGTGGTGTTCGCGGGGGTGTCCAAGGGCGGTTTCGGCTCCGGCGCGGCCTTTGCCTCGGCCACGATTCTGGCGCTGGTGCTGGAGCCGGGGCAGGCGCTGGGGGTGATGCTGCCGTTGCTGATGCTGATCGATGTGGCCTCGCTCCGGCCCTACTGGCGGCGCTGGAGCTGGCCCGAGGCGCGGCTGCTGATCCTGGGTGGGGTGCCCGGGGTGGCGCTGGGCGTGGCGCTCTACCGGGTGGCGGATGCGGATCTGATGCGGGTGCTGATCGGGTCCGTCGCGGTGCTGTTCGTGCTCTGGCAGGTCGGGCGGGCACGCGGCTGGATCCGGGCGGCGCGGCAGCGATTGCCGGGCTGGGCCGGGCTGCTGGCCGGGGTGGTGACCGGGTTTACCAGTTTCGTCAGCCATGCGGGCGGGCCGCCGGCGGCGGTCTATCTGCTGTCGCAGCGGCTGGACAAGACGCAGTATCAGGGCAGTACGGTGCTGATCTTCTGGGTGCTGAATATCGTGAAATTCGTGCCCTATGCCTGGCTGGGCATGTTCACCTGGCAGACGGCGGCGGCCAATCTGGCGTTGGCGCCTTTCGCGTTGCTGGGAACCTGGCTGGGGGTGCGGGCGCATCGCGTCGTGCCCGAGCGGCTGTTCTTTGGGCTGACCTATGTGCTGCTGGTGGTGACCGGCGGGAAGCTGATCTGGGATGGGGTGGTTTGAGGGCGCACCGACGTCGATCAAAAGCAAGGAGGGTTGCGCCGGCCTGGGCTGGCGCGAATGCGCCTGCCGAGGGGCAGGCAGGCGCAGCCCGGCGTGCCGCCGGGCGAAACTGTTGTCTTCTGTACTCTTATGCGTCGTCGCCCTTCACCTCGGCCAGACGCTCATAGGCCTCGCCGGCCGCCATCAGGCAGGTGAGGCCGCTGGGCAGGGTGAGGGCGATGGTCCAGCTGCCGCTCGTCTCGGAGGCGAAAAGCTCCATCACCTGCCCCTGCGCGCCCAGCCCGATGCTTTGCCGTGTCTCGCCGTAGCGCTCGCCCAGCATCTCCAGCACCACCTCGCGTGGGGCACAGTTGCCGCCCTGCGCCGAGACCTGCTGTGCGGCCAGCGCCAGGATGCCCAGCCCCACGCTCATGCCCCAGAACTTCCTGATCATTGCCGAATCCCTTTCCGTTGCCTTACCCGCAGGAACGGTGCCGGACAGGCGATGCGATGCGCTTAATCCAGCGCGCGCAGGGTGTTGCGGGCGGGCCGGACGGCCCGGCGGGGGCGGCATTTGCTGCGATGCGGCGATTTCCTCTTGAATTTTCCGGAAAAGAATGCCCCTTTCCGGCGCAACTTTATGACCCGAGGAGAGTTTCATGGACCCCCGTTCGCGCCCCTACCGTTCCGTCCTTTATATCCCCGGCTCCAAGCCGCGTGCGCTGGACAAGGCCCGCGGGTTGCCGGTGGACGCGATCATCTTCGATCTGGAGGATGCGGTCTCGGCCGATGAAAAGGACAACGCCCGCGACACGCTGAAGGCGGCGCTGGCCGAGGGCGGCTATGATCCGCGGGTCAAGATCGTGCGGATCAACGGGCTGGATACCAAGTGGGGCGCGGACGATGCCCGCGCGGTGTGCGACATGGATGTCGATGTGGTGCTGCTGCCCAAGGTGGGCAGTGCCGCCGACGTCGACGCGCTGGCCACGATCACCGGCGATCTGCCGGTCTGGGCCATGATGGAGACGCCGCGCGGCATGCTGAATGCGGCCGAGATCGCGGCGCACCCGCTGCTGACCGGCATGGTGATGGGCACCAACGACCTGGCCAAAGAGCTGCAGACGCGCTACCGCCCGGACCGTTTGCCGATGATGGCGGGGCTCGGCCTGTGCCTGCTGGCGGCCAAGGCCGAGGGGCTGGTGATCGTCGACGGTGTCTATAACGCGTTCAAGGATGACGAGGGGCTGGCGGCGGAATGCGCCCAGGGCCGCGACATGGGGTTCGATGGCAAGACGCTGATCCACCCGGCGCAGGTGGAGGTGACCAACGCGGCCTTCGCGCCTTCGGAGGCAGAGGTCGATCTGGCCCGCCGCCAGATCGCGGCGTTCGAGGAGGTCGAAGCCTCCGGTCAGGGTGTCGCGGTGGTCGATGGCAAGATCGTCGAGAACCTGCATGTTGTCACCGCACGGGAAATTCTGGCAAAAGCAGAGGCAATCGAGGCTTTGCAAGCGGGGTAGCCAGCGATGGGCTTTTCACTACTGATTCTGGGTCTGGCACTGTGGTGGGGGGCGCATCTGTTCAAGCGGGTGGCGCCGGCGCAGCGCGCTGCCATGGGGCAGGCCGGCAAGGGCGTGGTGGCGCTGGTTATCGTCGCCGCCGTGGTGCTGATGATCTTTGGCTACCGCATGGCGGACGGCGCGTTTTTCTGGGGCCGTCACCCGGCCACGGTGGGGATCAACAACCTGCTGATGCTGGTGGCGTTGTACCTGACCTCGCCGGGCCCGTCGAAGGGGGCGCTGCTATACCGGATGCGGCATCCGATGCTGACCGGGGTTCTGTTGTGGTCGGTGGCGCACCTGCTGGTGAACGGCGATGTGCCGTCCTTCGTGCTGTTCGGCGGGCTGGGGCTGTGGACCATCGTCGAGATGATGGTGATCAACCGGGCCGAGCCGGACTGGACCCCGCCGGCCAAGGGCAGCCTGGGCAAGGACGTGATGTTCCTGGCCATCAGTGCCGTGCTGCTGGTGGTGATCGGCTATATCCACGGCTGGCTCGGCTACGCGGCATTCGGATGAGGACCGGCATGAACACGATCTATCGTTTCCTGACCGAGGACGACACCTCGGCCTTTTGCCACAAGGTCAGCAAGGCGCTGGCCGAAGGGTGGGAGCTTTACGGCGCGCCCACCTATGCCTTTGACGCGGGCAGCGGCGTGATGCGCTGCGGCCAGGCGGTGACCAAACAGATCGAGGCCGCCTATACCCCCGATATGAAGTTAGGAGAGCAATGATGGCCGCCAAAACCAACCCGGGTCGCTTTTTCGAGGATTATGCGGTGGGCCAGCAGCTGGTTCACGCGGTGCCGCGCACGGTTTCGGGCGGCGAGCGGGCGCTCTATCACGCGCTCTACCCGGCGCGGCATGCGCTGTATTCCTCCGACACCTTCGCGCAGTCCTGCGGACTGCCCTGCAGCCCGATCGACGATCTGGCGGCGTTCCACCTGGTGTTCGGCAAGACGGTGCCGGATGTCTCGCTCAACGCGGTGGCGAACCTGGGCTACGCCGAGGGACGCTGGCTGAAGCCGGTCTATCCGGGCGATACGCTGCGGGCGGTGTCCGAGGTGATCGGGCTGAAGCAGAACTCCAACGGCAAGACCGGGGTCGTGTGGGTGCGGACCAAGGGCCTGAACGAGACCGGCGAGACGGTGCTGGAATACGTGCGCTGGGTGATGGTGCGCAAGCGCGACCCGGAGGCGCCGGCGCCGGAGACTGTGGTGCCGGAGCTGGCCAAGGCGGTGAGCGCCGATCAGCTGGCGATCCCGGAGGATTTCGAGTTCGAGGATTACGATTTCGACCTGGCGGGCGAGCCGCATCGCTGGGGCGATTACGAGATCGGCGAGAAGATCGACCATGTGGACGGCGTCACCATCGAGGAGGCCGAGCACATGATGGCGACGCGCCTGTGGCAGAACACCGCCAAGGTGCATTTCGACCTGAGCTTCCGGCCCGAGGGGCGGCTGATCTATGGCGGCCACGTGATCAGCATGGCCCGCGCGCTGTCGTTCAACGGGCTGGCCAATGCGCAGATGATCGTGGGCCTCAACGGCGGGGCGCATGCCAACCCCTGTTTCGCGGGCGATACGGTGAAGGCGTGGTCGGAGGTGCTGGACAAGGCCGAGACCGCGGCGCCGAACGTCGGTGCGATCCGGCTGCGGCTGGTGGCGACCAAGGGCGGCGCGCCGTTCGAGCTGAAGGGCGAGGACGGCAAATACCTGCCCAATGTGCTGCTGGATCTGGATTACTGGGCGTTGATGCCGATGTGAGGCGGGGCGCGCCTCTGATCAGAGGCGGCCCTTTGAGCCTGAGCCGCTTGCGCGGAACCAAGGCCGCCGGGAAACGCGCAGGCACCGCCATTGAACCGGCAGGCTTCCGGCGTGGCGGCCCGGCGCCTGGTCGGTGCAGGCGCCTCTTGTAACCCTTTGCGACATGGCGGGGATGGCGCGCGCCGGCGGAGGCCGCGCGCGCCCCGCGGTGCGTGCTCGCGCGGGTCGCTCTATGGCCGGGCGGCAGAAAGGGAGGCGGGAGAGACTCAGCCGGCGCCGGGTCCCGGGCCGGATTCCCGGCCGGTTTCCTGATAGCGCAAACTTTGTGATCACGCGCTGGTTTCATGTGATCACATTCGGAATTATTCTGCATCGCCGCATCAAAAACCTTGGTTTTTTATGGCTGTCGCGCGTGACAGACCGGAAAAAAGGCGTAAAAACGGGCGCAGCCAACCGGAAAGGAGCCAACATGGCCGATGTCAATCGGGGCAATCGCCCGCTTTCGCCGCACCTCACGATTTACCGCCCGCAGCTCACCTCCATCACCTCGATCCTGACCCGGATCACCGGCAATGCGCTGCTGCTCGCGGCGTTGCTGATCGTGTGGTGGTTCCTCGCCGCCGCAACCTCGCCGGAGTATTTCGCTCTGGCCGATGCGGTGATCACAAGCTGGTTCGGCGATCTGGTGATGTTCCTGTCGCTCTGGGCGCTGTGGTACCATACCCTGGCCGGTGTCCGGCACCTGATCTGGGACAATGCCAAGATGCTGGAGCTCGACGCCGCAACCAAGCTGGGCTGGGCGGTCATCGTGGGGTCTGTCCTGCTGACCCTGCTCACCGTCGCTGTCATTTAAGGAGGCCGCCATGCATTATCTGACCGACCGCAAGCGCGTCGACGGCATGGGCGCCGCCAAGTCCGGCGTTCATCATTTCTGGGTCATGAAGGTCAGCTCGGTCGCCCTGCTGGGGCTGATCCCGCTGTTCGTCTTTACCTTCGGCCCGATGCTGGGGCGCCCCTATGAAGAGGTGATCGCCTATTTCGGCCGGCCGTTCCCGGCCATCGTCGCGGCGCTGACCATCGTGGTGGGCTTCCGCCACTTCAAGGACGGCGTGCAGGTACTGATCGAGGATTACGTGCACGGCTGGATGCAGCGCGCGCTGATCATCGCGACCATCCTGCTGAGCTATACCGCGACGGCCGTGGGCCTGTTCGCCATCGCCCGCATCGCGCTCTAACTCCGAACGGGAGACCAAGACTTATGGCTGCATACGAATACGAGACCCACGAATACGACGTCGTGGTTGTGGGCGCCGGCGGCGCCGGGCTGCGCGCGACGCTGGGCATGGCCGAGCAGGGGCTGCGCACCGCCTGCGTGACCAAGGTGTTCCCGACCCGCTCGCACACCGTGGCGGCGCAGGGCGGCATCGCCGCCTCGCTGTCCAACATGGGCCCGGACAACTGGCAGTGGCACATGTACGACACCGTCAAAGGCTCTGACTGGCTGGGCGACACCGACGCGATGGAATACCTCGCCCGTTCCGCCCCCAAGGCGGTTTACGAGCTGGAGCATTACGGCGTTCCGTTCTCGCGCACTGAAGAGGGCAAGATCTATCAGCGGCCGTTCGGCGGCCACACCACCGAATTCGGTGACGGCCCGCCGGTGCAGCGGACCTGTGCCGCCGCCGACCGCACCGGCCACGCCATCCTCCACACGCTGTATGGTCAGTCGCTGAAGAACAACGCCGAGTTCTACATCGAATATTTCGCCATCGACCTGATCATGTCCGACGACGGCGTGTGCCAGGG
>ENA-OWNT01002459-OWNT01002459.1-seawater-metagenome-genome-assembly--contig:-NODE-2459-length-19360-cov-4.337240_pt1 | contig 19360 bp, 20 predicted proteins | sample MGYA00238136_ERZ651165 | MGnify/ENA primary metagenome ERZ651165 (study PRJEB26861, sample SAMN08777766) | seawater metagenome | isolation source: coastal seawater | place: USA: Florida | collected...
GCATTCGAATATATTAACGACGAATTTAGCCGTTTTACTGGCCATACTGTTGAAGCACTAAACTCAATGGATTACTGGCAACTAACACCTGAAAAGTACCAGTCTCAAGAGCAAGCGCAATTAACCCAATTAGAGCAAACAGGGCGATACGGGCCTTATCAAAAAGAATATATTCACCAAGACGGACATCTTTATCCAGTTTTGTTATCTGGAATAATGATGAAAGACATTGATGGCAAAAAATATATTTGGTCTGTTGTTCAAGACATGACCGAGCACAAGCAAACACAAAGAGCGCTTTTAAGAGCAAAGCAAAAGGCAGAAACTGCCAATATCGCTAAAAGTCAGTTTCTTGCCGCTGTGAGTCATGAAATTAGAACTCCGATGAATGGCGTTTTAGGCGCGCTGCAGTTGTTAGACGGGCAAGTTTCTGGGTCAGCAAAAGGGTTGTTAGACAATGCATTGAACTCTTCACTGTCTTTATTAACCATTATTAATGACATTCTCGACTTTTCTAAAATCGAAGCGAATATGCTTAATCTTGAAAAAGTCGATTTCTCGATTGGCGAGATCATAGATTCCGTGTTGAGTGAGCTCGCAATTAAGTTAACTAACAAGCAAGTCAAGGTCGAGAAAAAAATATCAGCAGATTGTCCAGATGCTTGGCTAGGCGACCCTACGCGTGTTAAGCAAGTTATCTCAAACCTAATAACCAATGCCGCTAAGTTTACAGAGCGGGGCACAATTACATTGACTCTAGAGCAAAAAACTCATCAAGGTGAGTCTTGCCTATATTTAATTGTGGCTGATACAGGTATAGGCATGGACGACAAAGCTTTAAAAACACTATTTGGACGCTTCACTCAAGCTGACTCTTCAACCACCAGAAAGTATGGTGGTACAGGTCTTGGTATGGCGATCACTAAAAGCTTAATTGAGTTAATGCGAGGAACAATTTCAGTCACAAGTCAGGTGGGCGTTGGCACCGAGTTTAATGTGTTAATACCATTAGAGCGTGGTCACATTAAGCCTAAAAAGCAGCAGTCAAAACTTGAATGTGTTCCGAACCTCGCCAATAAGAAAATCTTAATTGCAGAAGACAATAAAGTGAACCAACTTATTGTGTCAGCAATGATTAATAAAACACGTGCAGACATAGTTATGGCTGAAAATGGTCTGCAAGCAATAGCGCTTTTTGAAAAGCACACACCTGATCTGATTTTGATGGACATTCAAATGCCTGAAATGGATGGCCTTGATGCGTGTAAAAAAATACGAGATACAGATAAATCGGTTCCCATTATTGCGCTTACTGCGAATGTGTTACTTGAAGATGTGAAAGAGTATCTAAACAGTGGCTTTGATGAACACATTGGTAAGCCAATCATTCAAGATAAACTTTTTCAACAACTAGAAAAGTATTTAGAGAAAAAAGCAGGGTGAATGGCTCATTTAAAGCCTAATTAACGGTTTGTGTTTTACGTGTAAGTTTATCAGCTACAAGTATTTAAAATACTTGTGAATTGAGCGTGTTAAAGTACCTAAAGCTCACTGTTCAACTATTAGAGTACGACTTTTAATCGTATTTGTGATAGTTATGGATGACATAACATTGAAAATTTAAGGACGAATATGCTCAATTATAAAACAACTAGTACCTATACCGCTCTCATTGCTTTTACACTTTTTTCTATTCTGATCCTATTCCCTGAAATGCTCTTTTGGCTATTTGGTATTGAACAAAGCAACTCTGCACTTTTTGTTGGTCGAAGAATGGCAATGCTGTTTTTAGGTTTAGCCACACTGCTTTGGGTAGGCAGAAATGCAGCACATTCAGAGTCACGACAAGCGATAAGCCTAAGTATTGCTGTTTCGATGTGCGGGCTTGCTGGTCTTGGCGTTTTTGAGTTATTACAGGGTCATGCTGGGCCGGGTATTTTACTCGCTATTTTTACAGAATTTGTCATTGCTGGGTTGTATTTCAAATTGTGGCTAGAACACCAGAATATCGAGCAAAACGTGGGAGGAGAAACCTTACCAAATGCAAAAGGTGAGTAGCTTTTAGGTCACCACTTTACACATTGAGTGTGCACTGTTTTTAGCATCTGACTTGATAAATAAAAGTTCATCTCCATAGATTATCTAATATACATGCTAAGTTTATGGATAAGCTTAGGTTAATAAAGAGCAATCTATAATGTCACGCTAGCAGTCGGTTAACGATAATCGGTTATCGACACTCGGTGACCGAAAATCACTTATGGCTTTGAGTTAAAAATCGATAGCCGTACACAGCACGCTACAAGCAATTAAGGATAAGCAATGAAGATGTTAAAGTATTATTTAGCGGTCAGTTTATGCTTAGCCGCACTCACCATTTACAGCATAGGCTCTTGGTTTTTATTGCCAATCCTTTGGATAACCTTGTCTTTCTTTTTGGTTACTTTTGCCTATGCCTCAAACTCACCTTCAGTTTTTAGAAAAAAAAGCACAGGCAAGATCCCTTGGTACATTACTTGGTTATTCTGGCCATACCTGAGTGGCGTTCACCTATATAATGGGCTTGCAAGAAAAAGAGATACCGTGGATGTATTTCAGCCTCTATCTGATAATTTATTTGTTGCTTGTCGTTTGTTTCCTAGCGATGTTGATATGCTAAAAGCCCAAGGTATTGAAGCGATTTTAGATGTCACAGCTGAATTTGATGGACTAAATTGGTCAGCTGAGCAGCAAGGTCTGCATTACCTCAATATTCCAGTACTTGATCATCAGCCCCCAACAAGTGAGCAGTTATCTCATGGTATTGCTTGGATAGATGCGCAACATAAATTAGGTCGAAAAGTGGTGGTGCACTGCGCTTTAGGCCGCGGTCGCTCAGTGTTTTATTGTGCGGCATATTTACTGTTTAAAAATAAACATGACACAGTTCAACAGGTACTTGAGCAAATCCAGCAACGTCGAGAAACCGCTAGGCTGAACAAGCATCAGCTCAAAACACTGACAAAATTACATGAAAGTCAGGCGCTGGCACAAACAGATAAAGCGTCATTGATTATTAACCCAGTGGCGGGTGCAAAAAAATGGTCTATTTCAGAGAATGAAATTATTGGCTTGTTAACCAGTAAGTACCATTTAACGATTCATTTCACCGAGGCAGATACCGATGTTGCCGCGTTTGCGAAGCAAATATTAACCTCGGATAAACCTAACATGGTTATTGCTGGTGGCGGTGACGGCACATTAGCCGCTGTTGCTCACGGGATCATAAAAAGCGATGTTAAATTTGGCATTCTCCCGCTGGGTACTGCGAATTCACTAGCAACGGTACTGTTAGGGCCAGCAACAAAAGTAGTGCCCATCACCACGTCATGCGAAGCCATTTTGTCAGGCCGACTTAAACCCATAGATATCATGACCTGCAATGATAAAACGGCGCTTTTAGCCGCTGCGATTGGCTTTGGCGAAGAGATGATCGAAAAGGCCGATCGAGAACAAAAAAATATGTCTGGCCAATTTGCCTATATAAAAAGCCTATTAGAAGCCGTCAGCGAAAATAAGCCATTAAAGCTAAAGGTGAGTTTTGATGGTAATGCGTATTCTGACATTGAATGTGTTAGCCTCGTAGTTGCCAATGCGGCGCCAAAAACAACTATCTTGGCGCAAGGGCATGGTGAGCCAATTTATGATGATGGCAAGTTAGACGTGACCATTTTACCTTTTAAACCAGAAAGCGCGCAGAGTATTACAGTCGCAGAGCTTCTTTTACCTGAGCACGATAGAGTATTTTCAGATATTCGCATAAAGCAGTGTGAAAAAATAAATTTAGAATTTGAGCAAGAGCAAAACTTCGCCCTTGATGGCGAGATACTGCATGCTAAAAGCATTGAAATAGTGATCCAAAAACATGCCCTTAACGTTATGACGCCCAATTAGTCGCGTTGTGAGATAAGAGTTAACTGTTAAGTCACTCAGTGGCATAAACACAAAATTATTCGAGAGGGATCCAATTGAAAACAGTTTTACTTGTAGATGATGACAATGAGTTTGCAGAGCTCGCTGCGCGTATTCTTGAGCACCTAGGTCATGAGGCATATATTGCAAATGACTTATCTGCTGCAAAACAGTGGCTAGAAACCCAAAAATTTGACCATATCTTTTTAGATTTTATGTTGCCTGATGGCAGCGGCTTGCACTTAGTTGATGCACTGAGAGGGCAAGGTGACAACACGCCCATCACCTTAGTGACAGGACACCCATCAGTTAAGTCAGCCTTGTCTCAGTTGTGTCATGATGGCTTGAATTATCTTACTAAGCCAATTGATGCCGATGACTTTAAAACAGCACTGACTCCTCAATTAAAAACCAATAAACCAGCACAAAACACGGCCCATTTTGGTGTTCTTCTAGGCGAATCTGAAAAGATGAAGCAGCTTTATAAAATGATAGAACGCGTAGCAAAAACCGATGCCAATGTGATGCTGATGGGAGAAAGCGGTGTAGGTAAAGAAATGTTCGCTCAAGCAATCCACAATGCCAGTTTGGTCAAAGGGGAGCTTGTTAGTGTTAACTGTGGTGCTATTCCAAAAGACTTAATAGGCAGTGAGCTTTTTGGCCATGAGAAAGGGGCGTTTACTGGGGCAAATGCCCAGAAGGTCGGGGTATTTGAACAAGCTGAAAATGGCACGCTATTCTTAGACGAATTAACCGAAATGCCTATTGAGCAACAACCAAATTTATTACGCGTTTTAGAAACACAAACTGTGACGCGTGTTGGCGGTACAAAGTCAATTAATGTGAATTGTCGGGTTATCTCTGCCACAAACCGCAGTGTTGAAGATATTGCGACGAATGAAGTGTTACGGGAAGACATTTATTTTCGTCTTGCCGTTTTCCCGATAGAGATCCCGCCGCTTAGGTCGAGAAAAGACGATATTCCGATTTTAGCCGAACACTTTTTGCAAGGCCTGAATAAAAAGGGCAATACCGAGTATGTTATTGCGCCTTCCGATCTGTCTCGGTTAGAAGAATATGACTGGCCGGGCAATGTGCGAGAGCTTAAACACACCATTCATCGTGCTTATATTATGGCCGATCACGACACACAGACCTTACAGTTCGACACCAATTTTGCCTCACCATTTGCACAAGCAAAACGTATGCATGAACACTCATCGGTGGTGACTGCCCAAAGCCCAGTGCAAAGCAGCAGTTTGCAGCAGCCAAAGGCCATTGAAATAGACTCGCCAGAAATGAAAACAGGCAAAACCATAGAAGAAGTGGAGCGAGAGCTAATTTACCATACGCTCGACTCAGTAGAGGGAAATAAAACCCTTGCTGCAAAAATGCTTGGGATCAGCACAAAAACACTCTACAACCGTTTAAACACCTACGAGGGAGTAGCACATCCATAAATATAGGGGGCTAAGATGTCAAAAAACAATAATGAAAATCTAACTCAGTTGGTACATGATGCACGTAAGCCATTGAATCAAATATCAATGAATTCAGAAATAATAAAGTTACTTGCTGAAAAGCCCGGCTCTCACGAGCAAGTGATTGAAAGTGCGAACGCCATTATTAAGGCCAGTAAAGAATGTAGTGAGTTGCTGCAAAAACTGGTCGAGCAAGGAACGAGTGAATGAGTTTAAGCCCAAAGGTAAATGTGTTTCAGCGCTTATTTAGCAAGTTAAATTATATTTGGGTGTTAGCCCTTATCGTTATGGCATTGGTCGCGGCGAATGTCATGGTGAGTTACAAAAATATTCAATACTTGAATAGTGTGCAATTAAGCATCAGCAACACCAGCGAAGTTATGATGTCACTCGATCAACTTCATATCTCGATGTTAGATGCTGAGTCAGTGCAACGGGCTTTTTTATTGGCATCGAATGAGCAAGACCTACTGCCATTTAAGTCTGCGTTGGCTTTACTTGAAACCAATATTGCTAAAGTAAGTGAGCGGCAATCAGAAAGCAAAACCCAGCAAAATAAAATCAATCGCTACGTTGAAGGGGTGAAAAAACGCTTTACTGCACTAGAGTCAACCATCTTTATTGCCCAAAACAATGCACAGGCTGACGAATTGAAGTTACTTGATAGGGCGTCGAACTCGGGTGGTGAATTGCGTCAATTGTACGAAGAAATCATTTCAAAAGAAGAAGAGATCCGAGACTTTCAAATCAAAGCTTTGGGTAAAGTTAAATCTGATGCAACCAGCAATATTACCTTGTCTGCTTTACTGAGTGTGACGCTACTACTTGCAATACTGGCATTAATGACATTGAACCTCAGACATGCCAAAAGAGCAAAAATTGAATTGCAGCGCGCCAATAGTGACCTTGAAGATAAAGTAAAGGCAAGAACAGAAGCATTAGAACATTATGCCGAAGAGTTAAATCGCAGCAATCGAGAACTCGAGGACTTTGCTTTTGTTGCATCTCATGATTTACAAGAGCCGCTCAGAAAAATACGGGCTTTTGGTGATCGAATTGAGAAGAACCATAGCCAACAGTTAGACGAAAAAGGCCTAGATTATTTAGCGCGCATGACCAGCGCAGCGAAAAGAATGTCAACGTTGATAACTGATTTACTGGAACTGTCGAGAGTAACGACGCGTGCAAAACCTTTCGAGTTAAATGATCTCAATGAGATTTTGCAATATGTGCAAGATGATTTAGAAATCGCAGTCAAAGAAAGTCATGCCGTAGTCGAAGTTGCGCCTTTGCCTAAACTCATCTGTGATGCCAGCCAAATACATCAACTCTTTTTAAACCTCATTTCGAATGCACTCAAATTTCGTGCACCAGGGCTGACACCCGAAGTTAAAATCACGGTCGATGAAACCTTATTCATGGAGCAAAAAGCGTACACCTTTGTCATTGAAGACAATGGCATAGGTTTTGAGCAGGAATATGCAGAAAAAATATTCTCGCCATTTCAGCGCCTTCATGACAGAAACCAATATGCCGGAACGGGCATAGGCCTAACCGTTTGCAGACGAATTGTAGAGCGCCATAGCGGTGTTATTTCTGCAACTGCAGAGCAGGGTAAAGGCGCAAAATTCTCTATCACGCTTCTTGCCGAACCAGTACAAATCATTCAGGAATTGAACACATGAACTACAGAAAGACCCAGCCAATCCACATATTGATGGCCGATGATGACGAAGACGATCGCTTATTGGCACAAGATGCACTTGAAGAAAGTCGCGTGCTCAATGCCGTTCAGTTTGTGAAAGATGGGGTCGAATTGCTTGAATATCTCAGAAATGAAGGGCAGTTCACCGATGCACAGAAATACCCAAGGCCGAATCTTATTTTACTCGACCTAAACATGCCGAGAATGGATGGCCGCGAAGCATTAAGAGAAATAAAAAAAGACCCCGCACTGCGCTCTATCCCGGTTGTTATTTTAACCACCTCAAAAGAAGAAGAAGACAAACTCAGAGGTTATGATTCTGGTGCGGCCTCATATATTACTAAACCTGTGGACTTTGATGGTTTAGTAGATTTAATGAAGAATTTAGGTAAGTACTGGATAGAAATTGTCGAGCTGCCTAACTAATACTCAAGGCCTATTTATCTGGATTTACTTACCCATGCGCACCGTCATCTAGCAGCGCTCTCTAAAGGCTAGATAGATAACGACGGTGTAGAGTTTCACGCAATCAATATGACTCTAACTTGGAAATTAGCATGACAAAGGGATCACTCAGCGACGTTAATGTATTGCTTATTGAAGATGATGAAGACGATTATGTCTTAACCTTAGATTACTTAGAATCTATCGCTAACTTCAAATTCAACCTAGTTTGGCACAGCCAATATAATCAAGCGTTAGAAGCATTAGAGAGTAACGATTATGACCTTTGCCTACTCGACTACCAGTTAGGCCCAAAAACAGGGTTAAGCATACTTAAAGAAGCGAAAGCGCGAGACGTTCATACACCGATTATCATGCTAACAGGGCAGTCTGATGCGGTGCTAGATGATGAGGCTTTAAAAGCCGGCGCAGAAGATTTTGTGCTTAAATCAGAAATTGGCAGTGTGCGTTTTATAAGATCTATTCGTTACGCTTTAGCTCGTAAAGAACTCGAATTAGAACGACTAGAGCGCTTAAGAGTAGAGTCTGATATTAGAGCCAAAGACCGCTTTTTAGCGCATTTAAGTCATGAACTCAGAACACCGCTAACCTCAATCTTAGGTTACACAAACTTATTACTTTCTAGACAAGAATTAGAAAACGTAAAGCCAGAGCTGTCAATCATCAATAACAATAGCGAGCACTTACTTAGTTTGTTGAATGATGTGCTAGACCTTTCTAAGATAAATGAAAATAACCTACAACTGAATGCTGAAGATGTGTGCTTAAATAGCTTTTTGAGTGATCTCCATAGCTTGTTCAAGATGGCTGCTGCAAAAAAAGGACTGAGCTTTAATATCGAAGCAAAAACGCTTTTGCCAAAAAACGTGCGAGTAGACAAAACACGGTTAAAACAAATTCTCATCAACATCATTTATAACGCGATAAAATTCACAAGCTCAGGGTTTGTGAAAGTTGAAATCGCTTTAAATGAAAGCTCAAAACTTGAATTTAAGGTGATTGATTCAGGTATTGGAATTCCGCAAGAGAAACTAAAACGTATATTCAAACCGTTCGAGCAGGTGCAAAATGTCACCACCCGCAGTGATGAGGGAGCCGGGCTTGGTTTAGCCATTAGCTCTGCATTAATTGCCCTAATGGGAGGCAAACTTGAAGTGAGTTCTACCTTAGGCGAGGGCAGTGAATTTGGCTTTTTTATTGCGCTTGATATGGCCGCTGAAACAACACTTGAACCGTTACGATTAAATGATGCGAAAAACGGCGAAGAAGACTCATTGCCAAGTGATCTGAATGGACACATTTTGATTGTTGAAGACATGAGTGAAATTCAGATGTTAATGCGCACCTTAATCGGTCAAACCGGAGCAACTGCAGATATTGCCAGTGATGGCGTTGAAGCGCTTGAGACTTTAAAGCGCAATCCAGATAAATACGATTTAGTATTTATGGACCTGCACATGCCAAGAATGGACGGTCGAGATACGTTAGTTACGTTAAGACAAGGTGGGCTTGAACTCCCTGTTATTGCACTCACAGCAGCAGCTCAAAAAGGGACCAAAGAAGAGCTCATAGCCCTTGGCTTTAACGATATGCTGAGCAAGCCTGTGAGTGTACCTGAACTTGGGCGATGTCTAAAAAACTACTTAAATGCGCAACAAAACAGTGAGGTAACTCATATTGATTCCGCATCAGATGAACTGACATTTTTAGTTGTTGAAGACGATGCCGATGCACGTAACTTGTTAGAGTTACTCTTAAACTCACAGCAAGTGAATGTGGTGACAGCAGACAGCGCACAAGCTTGTAGGCAGCATTTAAGCAGCAAACAGAAGTTCGATACGATTTTGATGGACATTGGCCTACCCGATGCATCAGGTTTGTCACTTGCAAAAGAAATCAAATCACAAAACCGAGAGCAACATATCGTCATTGCCAGCGGGTTTGACCCAGAGCCCGAAAAGTTAGCCGAATCTCAAGTAGATGACGTACTGCTAAAGCCCATTACACTGGTTGATTTGCAAACAATCATAGAGTCATTGCAAAGATAATTAAAAAGTTGATGTAGCGCATATTTCAATTAGGTAAATAGAGTTAGATTTCAATTAAAGTACATGGTTAGTTAGGTGTATGAAAAGTGGCTCGAGTCCAGTAAAGAGCACATATTTTACATAGCCCGATTTTACCCTTATATAATTCCCGTTTTAGTAGCGTGAATTTTATAAGGTGTTGAGTCTATTTAATAAACACTATATTGTTAATGAAATAAGCTGGAGTTATTTCTGATTTTATTCCTATAAAATCAGGAGAATTGCTATGGAAAAGTTGTTATCTACCAAGGTAAGTTATGTATAACCTGATAATTGGGTATGTTGGCCCAGCGGACTCTGAAAACGAAGTGGTTGTATCTTCGTCACGATTTTTAGAATATACCGACTCTGAAACTCAAATGAGATATCGGGTTTTAACTCCCGATGCTGTTCGAGAAATTAAAAGCTTTCCAGCTCTTTTCATGCAAGAGCATTTTGCTGATGGTGCCTTTATCGCCAATATTATAAATATTACTGGCGACGGTAGAGACTACCGAATAACTTTTGAAAGAGATAAAAGCGTTGGTGTAATACCTCCTGCTGATATTGAAAGGCTAGCGGTTGAATTAGGTATTGATGATTTCGAATTCTATAGAACTCATTGGGCGGTTAAGAACACTGACCTATTCCGAGTTCTCTCCGAAAACCAAGTTGAAAAAACTCCCGAAGTGAAAATCCCAGAACTTAATTCACCGAATAAACCTCCACTTGATGGCTCTCAGTTTAATAAAGCTCAGGTTTTTATTGTTCATGGTCACGATGAGCATGCTAAAAATGACGTAAAAGCTTACGTTGAATCTAAAGGCCTTGAACCTATAATCCTTCATCTTCAAGCTAGTGGCGGTAGAACAATAATTGAGAAAATCGACCACTATAGTAATGTAGGCTTTGGTATTGTTTTGTATACAGAGTGCGACGTTGGGGCAAAAAGAGATTCACTCAATTATAAATGGCGTGCTAGGCAAAATGTTGTTTTTGAGCATGGATATTTAATCGCCAAATTATCTCGCTCAAGAGTAGCAGCACTAGTCAAAGGAACAGTAGAAACACCAAATGACATTAGCGGCGTTGTATATGTTTCTATGGATGCCGCGGGTAACTGGAAAAATGAACTAGATGGAGAGTTAATTAGCGCAGGTTTTAGTGTAAATTGTAGCTAACAATATGTTAAAAAAGGGCAAATTACAGTTGGCTTTTGCTCCTTAGCCTCTAATTTTAGCCAACATTGTTATGCACTATTAATAGTGCATTATGTATTCTCTAGGAGTAAGGCTATGCCTCAAAATGGATTAATATATAGAATTCTTATTGCTTCACCAGCTGATTGCATTAGAGAGCGTTCATCAATTCCAGATATTATTTACTCTTGGAATGCATCTCACTCTTTCCATACTGGTATTATTTTAGAACCAGTCATGTGGGAAAGTCATGTAGTGCCAGAAATGGGGGCGAGGCCTCAAGAAATAATTAATAATCAAATTGTAGATTCTTGCGATTTCTTGATTGGAGCATTTTGGACTCGTATGGGCACTGCAACAGGAGGACATGCTTCTGGAACAGCTGAAGAAATAGATAGATTAAGAAAGCAGGGGAAGAAAACGCTTCTATATTTCTCGTCAGCTCCTGTTATGCCTGACAGCGTTGATCTTGAACAATATAAAGCACTTAGTGACTATAAGAAAAGTGTAAGAGGTGAGGGAATCACTTTCGATTATTCTTCAATTAGTGATTTTAGAGAAATGCTACAAAAGCATATATCCACACTTATGGCTGGTATATCAAAGCACACTAAAGTTGAAACTGCATTAGAAGATGATAAGAGAAGCGATGTAGAAATGTTCAAGTCTCAATTTGAATCTTTCCTCCGTAAACTGCAAGCTGAATGGGCTGCTGAGAGAGATAGCGAACCTTATGGGATTGACGATGCAAAATATATTTTAGAAAGTGCGGTTGGTGATCTATTAGATTATCAATCTCAAATAGTGTCAGATCCTGAAAATAAATTGATTCCAATCTTTCAAAATGCCACTAAATCAATGAAAGCACTCCAGCGACACAGGGTTTACATGGACGGTGGTAAATCTTTTAAAGAGTTTTGGAAAAAAGGTGATGAAGCTATAGCTTACTTAAATAAGTTGCCGGAAGCTTTATCGGCGTAAAATTCTCAGGTCACCTATAAAAGAAGCCAAACAATTGCTCACAGTACAGTTTTACCAGTGTTTGAGGCGCTAGCGCCGGGAGGATATCAATGAACTTTATGAGTGAATTCAGGACTGTCGATCTGATTATTGCGTCAGAAGCAAATACTCGTGGTGTTGATGCATTTGCATTATCGCTCATCAAAGCTGAGCGGCAACTACGGAAATGCTTCACACATTTGATCTATCAGTTTGAATGCTTTGGACCAGCAGATATAAAAAATTTGCGTGACACTCTCGCGAGTAACAAACGCGTGTATTTTGAAGGTATTGAGAATGGCTTTAACACACTGCACCCAATAACGGTTAAAGCGCTCGTCGGCGTGGATTACGATAGGTTACGTGGAAGACTTAATGAAGCTATTGAGCACAGAAATAAAATATTTCATGGGCAGCTAACTGATAAATGCCTGAGTCGCGAAGATTTGATTGACTTTGTTTATGATATCCGAGCTTGGTGCGATATTTTAGCAAGGAAAGCTAATGACAGCTTTGGATATGATGGTTTCTCTAGAAACTCATTTCAAAAGTCAACAGATACAAAGTTCTTTCAAAGTTTAAAAGTAAATATCGAGTCGATAGCTGACTATGAAAAATTTATCAGAGACAACATGCAGCGCTAACAAAGGCATTAACGCTCCCGCTCAAAATTATAAGCAAATACTATTAGCCCGTTATGCGGGCTACATCGACTCCCCCCTCGATTGTAAATGAATTCATATTTGGTGATAAAGTATGGGATCGAGTCGCTAAATTCGTCCTATTGGCTGGGTGTTAAATTCAGACCGAATAACAGCTTCTAACACTTACACAACACTCAGTGTTAATTCTATTGCCTTAACCAGACCTAGTTAGGGCTTTTTCAAATAAGCTCTTGCAAGACTCTACGCATAAGCACAACTTTTCTGAGCGCACCATACTTGCCATATTTAGCACTGAGTGCACCGACAAAAACAGTGAGGGCAATTCCTTCAGGTGAGCTCATTGTGTTTGCAATGGCTTTACGCGCTCGCACCTTAGTGAGTCTGTTGAATTGTGAAGCATTAAATAGCGATTCTTCTTGTTCTTTAACGATTCGGTGCGTCTTACTAATAATATGATTTGCAAGCTTAGTCATCGTTTTTATCCTTCTGTACAAACTCTGAAAAGAAGCCGGAGGTTAAACTGTCAATGCTGTGATCAAAGAGCTTTAGCCCAGTCATAATTAAGTAAATGACCGCTGCAAAGTTAATACCCAGTACCAAGCCTGCTGATAAAAACAAGTTAAGCCCTGCATAATTGAGTGCATAAACAACCAACACCTGAGCACATACCCACACCGCGACGGCTAAAACAGCGGCGAATAAGATAACGCCAAGCCCTATACATAAGGTTTGAGCATTCGCTTTTAATTTAGCACCCAGTAAATGCAGGGTTGCTTCTGCGATTTGTTTATAGCTGTCTAATAGCAATGAAGCCGAATCAGTGAGCTCAGCGAGCGCAGGTTTGCGCTCGTGAGCTGTGCTTTGATCAGCGACGCGGTCCTTGTCTTGCATCGTTATTTTTTCCTTAATAGCATGGTTGCTAGCATGCCAAGGGAAAATGCAATACCAGCCGTTTTAACCGGGTTCTCAGTGGCGTATTTTTTTACACCTGACTTATCCCAGGCGCGCTGCAATTCTTCACGCTTCATATTAATGGCCTTGCTTGAATCATGGCTTTTTTCTCTTAGTGAAGTTTCTGTGCGAGAAGCAGTTGCGTGCAATGAGTCGACTGATTCATGTAAAGATTCAGCGAGGTTGTCTGCAACAGGGTGGCTTGTGTCTTGGCCATTTGGCTTTTGTTTTGAATTACTGTTCGATTGAGATTGATTACTCATAAATTACTCCTTATTTGTGTTAGTCACCTAGAGAGTTGCAAGTGCCTTGCCAGATAAATAATTTTTATTTATCAGTGGCTTATGGTTTTTGTGGGCGGCGGGTGAGTAGTTTAGTAAGCAAGGCGGTAAATTTTACACAGTAATAAATACAAAGTAGCAATCGCCATTGATCCGGCTTGAGGGTGTTACTGGCTAAAGGCATTTGATGAATAAGCCTGAGGATGGCGTTGAAGTGTGTAAACGCTACGAAGCGCATAAACACGGTCTTATAAGAGTTAATAAGGCAGTAAGCAGAAACAAAAAAAAAGCGCTATAAAATATAGCGCTCAAAATTGCTCTAGGGTGGAGCATCAGTCAAAGGGGTAATTCGGTAGCAATACCTTTAAAATTGGTATTCAACAGATACGGCTGCTACGTCCATATCTGGGTCAATATTGTTCTCAAGTTCATAGCGCGTATATTCTAAGCGCATATTTACGTTTTCATTGAGGTGAAATTCAACACCGGCGCCGTATAGCCAGTCGCCACCGTCTATACTCGATGAAACTCGACCAATGGCAGGAATATCTGCATGCACGTCAGCATCCCACTCAAGCCAGCCACCTTTTGCATAAACTGAAAAGTGTTCATTCAGCGGAGCAGATAACCTTGTTGATAAAGATATGCCATCGACTTCAGCTGAGTTATCGATGTCACTTGCTTCATCAAAGTTTTCATAAGCTAGTTCAAAGCTCCAGTAAGGGTTAATCTTTGTACCTACGTAAGCTTTTAACATTGAGGAGTCGTCATCAAACGAGGTGTCGTTTTCTCTGTCGTCCCATTGAAAAGAATACTGACCATAGCCAATACCCGTGTAGATTTTATAACCATCGGGCCAAAACGTTTCTTTTGAATAAGCAGTGGTTGATACCAAACCTAATGACGCAAAAAGCGCAGCAGTAATAGCTAGTTTTTTCATGTTCATTCCTTTATTAAATTGAAACTTAAAAAAGCTTTATTTGATAAAAATTGATTACCAAATTAATGAAATTGATATTAGAGGAGAGGGGGCAAGCCCCTCACAGATTTGAATTTATGACTTACTGCTGATACGCAAGTTGTCTTCTACTTCAAGAACATCGTTGGCATTTTTCGCAATTTGAATCGCTAAGTCACGCTCAGCTTCACTTGCTACGTGGCCGTTTAAAGTTACAATACGGCGCTCTACATCAACGTCAATGTCTGTGCCGTCTACGTCTGTATCAAACAGGTATCGTGACTTAATGACGGTGGCAATTTTAGCGTCAGTAAAAGCACTGCTGTCTTCTTTACTGTCTGCCTTTTTGTGAATGTCTAAAATAGTTAGTTCGTTTTTGACCTTCTTAACACCATCGATGCCTAGTACAAGCTCTTCAGCTAGCTTTTTATCTACTGAACGCTCAACTTCACCCGTTAATACCACAACACCATTTTTTACATCGGTGTTTATATCGAAGTTATTAAGCTCACCATTAAAGAGTAGTGTTGCTTCGGCTTTGCCATCAATCCAGGCGTCACTCGCTTCTTTTTCCCAGTTGTTGTCAGATGCAAATACAGAAGTTGTTGTAAGTGCTGAAACTAGAACTGTTGCAATTAATGTGATTTTCATAATTAAACTCCTTTAATTTAAAGTCGAATTAATAGTTGCATGTGATGTGCCATTTTTAAATTGTTGATTTTTAATGCTTATTTTTATTGTGCAAGTAAAGGCGGAAATTCTTACAGGGAAGTTTTGAAGCAAGTCTGTAAAAGTTACGCTGTTTAAAAGCGCAATTTCTAGTTTGGCGTAGCCTAGTAACCAAATAGAGGCTTTTAGAATAAATCGCTCAACCAAGTAATGAACTAATACCTCGCTCTACCAGTACGATGTGCCAATACCTCTAAAGGCGGTATGTTCAAAAGCTTAAGAGCGTAAAGAGGCTTAACTTAGGCTTTATAAGCGTTATTTATGCTGGCAAAAAAAGGCTATCAACACTGAGTCTAATATTGTTTAACACACTCTTTGAGGAATGCTTTCTGCATTATTCATCAAACTCAAAAAATTCTCAGGAGTTATGAATAATGGAAATAGATAAGTTTTGGAAACTCATTAATGAAAAGCTAATCGCCTGGTTAGAAGGCGCTATTCAACTATTACCCAACATCATTTTGGCATTATGTGTTTTGATATTCTTCACTTTGCTCGCGAGGGTATTGTCGGTTTGGTTCTCAAAAGTCATATATAGAATTATTAAAACAGCACAAGTTGCGTCTTTGATCAGCTCAGTATTTAAGATCATCATCATCTTGGTGGGTGTTTTCTTTGCGTTAGATATTGTGAAGCTCTCTGGTGCGGTTATGTCTTTATTAGCAGGTGCCGGCATTATAGGGCTAGCGATTGGTTTTGCGTTTCAGGATATGACCGAAAACCTGATAGCCGGGTTCGTCATGAGTGTAAGAAAGCCATTTATGGTCGGTGACATCATAAAAACCAAAGACTGCTTCGGAACAGTGAGCAGGATCAATTTGCGAAACACCCTTGTTGAAAATTTTTATGGGCAGCTGTCATATGTTCCGAATAAAACACTATTTAAAAATGAGCTGCAGAACTACTCGAAACTCGGCAAACGCAGAATAGAGATACCCGTTGGTATTTCTTACGCGGATGATCCTGAGCAGGCAAGGGCACTGATTGTAGAAGCGCTGAATCAGCATGACTTTGTATTAGATCCCGACGAAACAGATGTATACGCTGCGTCATTTGGTGATAGTGCTATAAACTTACTTGTGTGGTTTTGGATTGATTATCCGAGTGAGCCAAGCTTTATGCTGGTGCGCCACAAAGCCATCTGCACGATTAATCGCGTGCTATCAGATAATGACATATTAATCCCATTCCCTATTAGAACGCTCGACTTAAATGCAAAAGGCGGCACACGGTTAGGTGCACAATTTACACAGGAATAATTTACAAAGCCTATGTAATATTTTCATCGTGTAAAAAATGAATTTAAATTTTCTATTTAAAAACAGATGTTTAAGTTTGGCATTAAACCTGCTGCATGGAGTTCACAGTAATTAAAACACTTACTGAATTTAAACAATATCGAAATGAAAGGAGTTACTTATGACACATTCAAACTACGATATGAGCCCAGTGAAAGATCTAATTAGAGTGCTTAACGGTGGCGTTGAATTTTACACTCAAGCTAAGAAAAAGTTGGATAGCACTAACTTGAACCGCGTTTTTGACCAAATGATAGCAGATAAAGCGCAAGCAATTTCTGATCTTCAGCCATTTGTTTTTGTTGATGAAGGTACCGTTGAGACGGACACTGCAACGAGTGTTGATATTCGTGAGTCTTACACCAAAGTCATTGGCGTTTTAAGTACTGACAAAGCGCACACTTATATTTCTCAGTTAGAAGAAGTTGAAGATAAAGTGCTAGATAAGCTTGATAAAGCGTTGAGTGAGCCACTACCGCCAAAATGTAAAAGTGCGCTGCTGCAAATTCAAAGCCGAATGCAGGTTTGTCATGACCAGATGAAGCAGTTACAAGAGCTGACTGCTTAAGGAGGAGAGCATGCTTAGGTGGGCAATAACCTTCTTATGTCTTGCGCTGATTGCTGCTGTGTTGGGTTTTTCAGGCATAGCAGGCGCAGCAGCTGGAATGGCTAAAATTTTATTTTTTGTATTTATCGCATTTATGGTCATTTCATTCTTTTTTGGAAAGAGAAAAACTCCCAATTAACAGGGAATTGAATATTTAAATCGTTATAGGAGATTAATGATGAGATTAGCAATAACTCTAGCAAAAGTATTTGGCTTTATTTCAATCTTGGCGCTATTTGGTTGTAGTGATGGCCCTGCAGAAGAGGCTGGTGAACGCTTAGATGAGAAAGTTCAAGAAGTTGAAAACAGCGTTGAAGATGCATGCGAAAAGGTTAAAGAAGAAGTAAACGCGAAGAATAAAGAGTGCTAAGTAAATCGCAGGCTTTCTAAATACAGCACTAACAAAGAAACCTCAGTTAACGTGATTGTTAACTGAGGTTTAGTTTTCCCAATTCTCTTACCTTATCTAAAGCCCTGTTGGTGTACCAAATGAGTTCACAACGCTTGAGTATAATATGTGTATAATTCGCCCATTATTTAAGAGCGTGAAAAACATAGAGGTAAAATGGCTGTTTTAGAGATTCTAAAAGCTCCAAATGAAAAATTGAAAGTCGTTGCAGAGCAAGTAACTGACGTAGAAAGTGTGCAAACTCTGATTGATGACATGCTGGATACCATGTACGACACCGATGATGGCATTGGTCTGGCGGCGACCCAAGTTGGCCATAAAGAAGCCATCATCATCATAGATATTTCTGAACAAAGAAACGAACCGTTAATTCTGATTAACCCAGAAGTGGTGGATGGCTCTAACAAAGAAATGGGTCAAGAAGGCTGTTTGTCGGTGCCGGGATATTATGCTGATGTAGAGCGTTTTACCTCTGTACAAGTCAAGGGTTTAGACAGAACTGGCAAAGAAGTACTCGTTGAAAGCGATGACTTTTTAGCAATTGTGCTACAGCACGAAATTGACCATTTGAAAGGTAAGCTGTTCATTGATTACTTGTCGCCTTTAAAGCAAAAAATGGCGATGAAAAAGGTTAAGAAAGCGATTAAAGCGGCTTAATCGCTTTGCGTCAATTTGCTAGAAATATAACCTGTTAAGCTAGCAAGCATGAGTACTTGAAGCCTTGATGTTCACTGAGCATCAAGGCCTTTTTCTTAGTAAGCCACACCCATTCTAGTGTTGATATGCGCTGCTTTTTCAATTTCATCTACGAATGCGACGGCATAGTCGGCGACTGAAATACGGCTATTTCCTTGCTCATCGGTAATAAGTTGCTCAGCACCAGTACGATATTGGTTTAACTTATCACCCGGGAAAATCTCAGCTGCAGGGCTAATAAACGTCCAGTTTAACGGGCTATTCGACTGTTTAAACACGTCAAGTGCTTCACCTTGCGCAATGGCTTCATCTTTATATTCAGCAGGAAATTCAGAGGTATCGATTAACTTTAAGTTTGGTGCCACTTCTAGCGAGCCTGCACCACCGACCCATAGCAAACGCTCAATGTTAGTGCTTGGTAATTCATTCAGTAATCGCTCTGCAGTATTTTTTACAATCTCGTGATTGCCCAAAGCTCGACCACCAATGGCCGCAACAAACACAGTTTCTTCACTGATTAAAGCGCTTAAGTTGTTAGATGGGTTATTTAAGTCGAATGACTTTGCGGTGACGTTAGGTACGTCGTATTTATCATGTGCTCGAACTAAAGCTGTGATCTCATGACCTCTTGATTTTGCTTCTGCCACGATATGAGAGCCTATCCAACCTGATGCGCCTAATACGATTAGCTTCATAATATTTTCCTCTTTGGGTAAGTGTTTTGAGTTGTGTCTAGGTTAGAAGAAAACTAAGATGAAATAATCGCGTAAAATTGAAATAGATTGTTTCTTATTTGCTATCTAATAATAGGCTGAATTTTTAATATGGATCGTATTACTGCCATTAAAAGCTTTGTTGAAGTGGCGCATTTATCTAGCTTTACAAAAGCCGCTGAGCGTC
>ENA-OWNT01002462-OWNT01002462.1-seawater-metagenome-genome-assembly--contig:-NODE-2462-length-19340-cov-4.762654_pt1 | contig 19340 bp, 17 predicted proteins | sample MGYA00238136_ERZ651165 | MGnify/ENA primary metagenome ERZ651165 (study PRJEB26861, sample SAMN08777766) | seawater metagenome | isolation source: coastal seawater | place: USA: Florida | collected...
TACACTCAGCCCTATTAACATAACAATGATAATACTTTCAGCCATACCCAATTCCCATCCACTTAACTCCATTATAGCTATAACGCTAGCACATATGCCTCCTATAGAAAATATGCTATAAATACTTACTAAGATATTTTATGTTGTAAGAATTAAGGGGATCTCATCGTTAGAGATGTTATGTGCAAACGTAAGTTTCAGTTTTTAACACTTTTAACTTTAAGGCTTTTTTAAATCGCTTTTCGGCACATTAATACAATTAAGTTTTAAATAGGTCTTGGCTTTTTGCTTTCAATTTAAGCTGTGAACAGAATTAACAGTCATCAGTCGAACGTTTCTTTGCAATTTTTGGTTTGGTGAGTGTTTTTATAATTAGAAGCTTAGCTTTCAGGTGAAGGAACAGAGGCTTTATAGGTAGCCTAAATGAATAATAAGTCACTAATGTGTTGGGGAAAATCAACCAAGCTAAACGATATCTATCCTTGTAGATACGGAGTCATTTATGAAGATATTAAAGAAAATTAAAATATGTACTTTTCTATTAATAATTATGAGCAATGCCTATTCTAAAGAAAAACTTCCGGGGCTTGAAAGTAATGGTTGTGGAACTGAAGGTATTCAAGGGATTTTAGTTCCTAATTCAACATTATTTACTAATTGCAGTTTCCTTGAAGCATGTAACAAACATGATACCTGTTACGGTAAGTGTCTAGAAGGGGGAGCTCTTTTTGGTAAAGAAACATGTAATGACTCTATAGCAAAAGAAGCTCGGCGTAACAGTTGTGATACAAATTTCTTTAACAATATTATTGAAGATAATGATGAAAGAGCTGTTTGTAAATTTTATGCGAAGATATATCGATTTGCGGTAGTGAAGTTTGGAAAAGGTAACTTCAATGGCCGTGAAATTGAAAAAATAGCTAAATTATCTTTTGATAAAGGTGAATTGGAAGCTGAAAGGTTTTATCAACGACTTTCCAAAATTCAAGGTGATTCTTTTTCTCCTCAGTCTTTGAAATTTGATAGCGCTAAGAATTTATTGATCTTAAAACAGAAAGGAGAGGAACTAAAAATTAATGGAAATCAGCTAAATAGAAAGGTTAAAAAGAAATTAAACAAGGACTAAAACCAACGAGCTGCTCGCTACACTGGATTTCAGGGTATTCAATCTTAAGCGTTAGCTTTTAATGAAACTATCATTACGGGAAGTATGTTGTCTGTGAAGAACACAAGGAAAATAACTATGAAGAAAAAATTACTATTTGGAATTGTTATAGCTAGTTTTGTAACTAATGCTGATGAATTAGCTAAAGATAATAAATACCGAGCTAAAACAGCTCTGAAAGTTAGTTCTGATGGCACTAATTTTAATCTTAAGGTTGGAGCTCAATCTAAATTTATTATTTTAGATAATGACAATAAGGATAAATACGCAATTAAATTTACTAATATTTATCCGTACAATGTTATTAATGATCCCCGAACAACTAATAATTATAAGAGTGAACATGCATCAGATGTAATTGAAGATGACGTTTATTATTTAAGTAAATCAGAAGTCAACGGAGTCCCAATCGAGAGCAAAGTTGAACAAAGTTTTGGTGGAGTCGTTAGTGGTCCACTAATAGTACCTTTTAAATATAGATTAGATGATAAATCCATAGGTGGCGATGCAACAGTTGGTTATTATGCAGGCTACGGTTTTGATATTCCTATTAGTGATCAATACATAACAGTAACCCCATTTCTTTCTGCTGGTTTAACTCAAGTATCAGTTTTAAGTGAAGCAGAAACGGGAACTAAAACTGATTCTAAATCTGGCTTTTCTTGGGCTACAGGCTTTCTTATCAGTAACTGGGATAGCGTTAATATTGGCATAGTTTATGGGCAAGATAGGATTGGAGATCAAAATTGGGCTCATGAAGGTGAAGGTTGGGTAAGCATTTCAATAGGCTGGGAGTTATAAGAAGTGCTAGTACGTATGAGCCTTAGCTCTATAAATAGGCATTAGAATCTTTTTGATTGTTTTTAGCTAGAGGTGGTCAAATTTTAGAGTAATGAATAAGCCTATTTCTTTTGCTCATAATAAGGAAAATAATTGGACACCCACTTTAAAATTGACCAGGATTTATCCATAGCCTACTTTTAAATTAAGTTTACAAAGTAGGCTAACGGCAATTATAAAAGTTCTTAAAAGACAGGTGAGTTTACAAGATACCAAATACTTTCATTGTATTTCACGCTGTGTTCGACGTGCTTATTTGTGCGGTAAAGACGTACATACAGGTAAATCATATGAACATCGCAGACAGTGGATTGAAGACAAACTTCAACAAATAGCCAAGGTGTTTTGTATTGATGTATGTGCCTATGCGGTTATGAGTAACCATACGCATTTTGTACTGTATGTAGATGACAAAAAAGCAACCAGGCTCAGCGATAAAGCGGTGGCAATTCGCTGGCATAAGCTATTTAAGGGCACACTCCTTACTCAAAAACTTTTAGCTGGTGAAAAGTTAGATAGGGGCCAGCAGTTTTTTTAGCAACAGAAATTAAAGAATTTAGACTGCGACTATCGGATATTAGTTGGTTTATGCGTGTACTTAATGAACACATAGCTCGCAAAGCCAATAAAGAAGATAGTTGTACAGGCAGGTTCTGGGAAGGCCGCTTTAAGTCACAAGCTCTCTTGGATGAAGCAGCACTTGCTGCTTGTATGGTCAATGTAGATTTAAACCTCATTCGCGCCAAAATCGCAAAAACACCAGAAACATCAAACCACACAAGCATTAAAAAACGCATCGAATCAGCAAAAGAGGGTAAGCAACCCAAATCATTATTACGATTTTCAGGGAACCCCAGAAAGCATATGCCAAAAGGCCTGCCGTTTGAATTTAAGTATTACTTACAACTAGTTGAACTTACAGGGAAGTGTATTCGGGCAGACAAACGTGGCTCAATCGATTCTTCTCAACCTATTTTAACTAGGCTTAATATTTGTCCCGAGAATTGGTTAAAACTCACAACAGAATTTACCCGAGTCTTTAAAGGGGCTGTAGGTCGGGAAAGGCCTTTGCAGAGTTTTTGTGACCATGTGCAATTAAAAAGGCGGAGTAATTTATCCCAATGCCAGAGGCTGTTGGCTTAGGGAGTTATATTTTATAAGGTTAACTTAATACTACGAGCTGGTATTCTAGCCGTCAGCCCCCATGCTAATATCTGATTGTGTTTGTCAGAGTAGCTTTTCTAGCCTTGACTCTTTTATGTAAAAGAATTCACTTTATCAATTTCAGAAAAACTTGGTAATTATATAGTAAGCTTTACTTAATTAGAGCAGGGTGTTTTTTCCTTTTCTGTTGGCTTGTTCGTGCCTCACATTTTACTTCTCTTTTATTCTCTTGATACTTTAGAGTGGGTGTCTTTTTTCTATATGTTAATCGGTTGAGGCTCAAAGCAGCCCTATTTGTGTTAATTGTGTAAAAAGCCAACTCTGGTATGAATGTTTTTCATACAGATGATTGTAAGAAAAAATCTAAGTTAGAGGGTGACCAAACACTTTAAAGTATGTGCTCTATATACAGCTCTGTATCGCATAATTACTCGCGTCTTAATGCGACTTCAACCATGCCTTCTATTTTACATGTGGCTCAGTTAAATCTTATACCATACCTGAAAGTCACAGTGTCCATAATTGAACTATAGTCTAACGTGTTGTTGGCAATATATTAAATCAAATTAACTCTCTTAAAATTCACTTGAACCACTGATTTTTATTAACTTACCATTAATATTCTTACACATAAAACATACACAAAGGGGTTGTGTATTCACAAAAGGAAATGAAATGAGTGGAAGAATTTTACTCACTGAGGACGTGAGTTCAAATCAACATTTTAGTGAGACTAGAGATAAGATCTTAAGCAAGATATCAAACCCACGGTTTCCCTGCACCTTTAGCAGGAAGGCTGCCAAAGATAAAACTATCTTATGGGGATATCACGATAGGAGAAACAGTAACGAAGAGCTAATAGAAATTTTAATTTCGTACACTAATTTTATTAGGCAAACGGCACCTAAAACTAGGTTACTTTCACCTTTAATTGTTATTTTTGATGGTATCGACGCTAAAAAATTAGAGGACCAACAAAAGCAAGCTTGGGAAATCATACAAAGTATTCATTATTCAGATCCTATGCCATGGCCAACAGATATTCCACTTGACCCTAATGATTCAAATTGGTGCTTCTGTTTTAACGGTGTACAGCTGTTTATAAATGCAAGCTTACCTGGTTATACTGAGCTAAAAACTAGAAATCTAGGTAATAGCATTTGCTTTGTCATAAATCCCAGAGAAGTTTTTGATCTTGTAGCTCCTTCTAACTCTGCACAAGGCAAAAAAGTGCGTCAGGCAATCAGAGCCAAAATTCCTGTTTATAACAATACAGAGACTTACCCCAAAGAGCTTGGTTTTTTCTCTGAAAAAAATAATAAAGAATGGAAGCAATACATACTTCCACAAAGCAACCAAAGGGTTACAAACTGCCCACTAAAAATCTCAAGAAAGGACACACAATATGTTGATTGATTACACCTTAATTTTATTATACATAAGCTCAATCGTGGTTTTCTTAGGCACTCCAGGACCAGTTGCGGTACTGGTCGCCAATAGTAGCGTCAACGGTGGAATATCAGCGGGGATCAAAACAATCATAGGCACTAATTTAGCGTCTATTATATTAATTTCTGTCTCATTCTTAATGATCAATGGGATATTCTCAGCAAACGACCAAGCGCTCAGTTTTTTAACATTTTTTGGTGCGTTGTACCTTATCTATTTCTCTATAGACATACTCAAATCAAAGGTTAGCTTATCTCAAAATGATTTAGCTCAGGCTAAAACTAAATCTTGGTTGAAAAGTGGTTTTTTAATTGGTATCTCTAACCCAAAAGATATCTTATTTTTTATCGCTTTCTTTCCTGCGTTTTTTAATGTCACAGACAATAAAACGGCCTCAATGCTTGTGTTGCTAACAATTTGGATAGTATTAGATTATGCACTGTTATTTTTACTGTCTTTTTTCTTCACAAAAGTATCTAAAGAAAGTACGGCAAATAAAATTAATAAATGCTCGGGGTCAATCTTATTGTTGATTGCCTGTTACGCTTTATATACTTCAGCACCAGAAGTGTTTAGCGCACTTGCTTAGCATAAAACCGTTTACTTGAACTTAGGCAAGCTTAATTTTGATTTATTGAGCTTGCTTAAAACCTGTTGATAGTATGGCAAAGTTAGAGACGAATTATTTTCTTTGTGTAAACGCAGCAAACTTATTATTAAAGTTGGGTGTCCTTTCTTTTTCTTTTCGCCGTTACAACGCTAGTCAAAGATACCTTTGAAGAATTTGAAGCAGCTTATGGTGCACCGAGAATAACGCAAGAATTGAATGCTTTGGGTCATCGCTGCTCAGTAAATTACATTGCCAAGATAATGAGTGAGCAAGGCATAGTTGCACGTAACGGTAAGGCATTTAATTATGGTGGCCATACGTTAACGATGCACAATGTTGCAGACAATTTGCTGTGGCGAGACTTTACCACAACGGGTCCAAATCAAAAGTGGGTGACGGATATCACTTATGTGTGGGTACAAAAGCGATGGTTTTATTTGGCGACAGTTATGGACTTGTATTCCCGTAAGATAATTGGTTGGAGCTTAGATGTGAATATGACAGAGCAACTTATTACGCAAGCGATGAAAATGGCGACGGCGGCAAGAGGTGTAGCACCGGGTCTAATTATTCACTCAGACAGAGGTTCTCAATATAGGTCAACAAACTACGTCAATTACCTTGAAAGGTTAGGTGTAAAGCGAAGTATGAGTAGAAAAGGAAACTGCTGGGATAATGCGGTAATGGAGTCTTTCTATGCAAGGTTGAAAGTTGAATTAATCTACGCGAAGAATTATCAGTCGATTGCGGAAGCACGTTCAGGTATATTTGGGTACATAGAGATATTTTATAACCGCAAAAGAAGGCATTCAGCAAACGATGGGTTAAGTCCGGTCGAGTTTGAAGAACGAGCAGCAAAGGCTGCATAGTTAGGTGTCTATTTTTTGTGGGTAACACCAACGTAATGAATACCGAACAAGCAATAGAATTTCTAGAACAAAACCAACCTATGGCAAGTGACACAGAAATCACTCAGGTAGAGTGTAACCATTACCTAGAAATACTAAGCCACTTTGAGCAAAACCCAGATGATAGGTGTGTGTCGCTGCTCATAAATTCGGTGGGCGCTAATACTGGGCTTGGCATGTATGAAAAAATTGGTGATGTTTTGCTAACTCAAAACAGAGATGTCGTTACAAATGAGCTAAAGTTTGCTCTCGCCAATTCTACTGAAAGTGTAAAATATCGCTGTTGTTGGTGGGCTGCTGATCTAGATATTTGGGGTGTAGCAGAACTTATTTGGCCGCTTCGTAGTAGCAAAAACGAAGATCTAAAAGAAGCCGCTGAGGCTTACATAAAACTAAAACATGAAAACGTATAACAAGAGACTATGGCGTCAATAGCTAATTTTAAACTTTTGGCGCTTCCCACATTACCCCATCTCTAAGCATTGAATTTAAGTTCACAATCATCTTTCTAACACAGGCAATGATAGCTACTTATTTGGGTTTTCCTGCAGCCACTAACTTTTGATATTGGCTTTTAAAAACCTGGTTAGATTGTATTGCTGACATCATGGCCATGTATAAAACAGTCCTTACTTGATGGCGTCCACCCTGTATTTTTCGCAGGCCTTTGAAACGGCCACTCTCTCGGTTTATAGGTGCAACACCTACCAATGCGGAAGCCTGTTTGTTGGTCATATATCCCAGCTCAGGCAGGTTACTAATGATGGATGCTGCCGCGATTTTTCCAATGCCTTTCATGCTTTGAAGTAGATGATTTTTAGCCTGATATTCAGGGCATGACTCGATTAATTTGACGATTTTATTTTCTATTTTATTTATCTGATTTTTAAATGCAGTGAGGATAGGGGTTATTGTCATAGCGAGTTCTTTAGGCAATATTTGAAGACGGTTTTTCTCCATTGTTTGCATGACGAGTAACTGGTTTCTACGTGCTACTAAATCGCTCATAAGCTGCATGGTTTCTGGCTTTAGCTGAGAGAGCGACGGTTTGATGGCTTCGCCGTAATAGGCAATTAATTTAGCATCTAACTTATCCGTTTTAGCGCGTTGCCCAATAGCGCCAGCAAAGCGTTTTACATGAACTGGGTTAGTAATTACAAAAGGTAAACCTGCTTTAGCACATGCCATAATGAATGGCATTTCAAGGCGGCCTGTTGCTTCAATAATAATGCGCTCAGGCTGGTGCTTTTTAATCTTGCAAATGGCTTCTTCAATGCCTTTTTCATCGTTAGAAACAGTGAAGTAAATATCTAAAGGTCGAATATAAATATCGAGTTGAAATTTACCGGTATCGACACCGATGTTAATGCTTTGATTTGTTTTAGTATTCATATAAGCTAACTCTTGCTTGCATAATGCGGGCTCGAGGCCCAGTAGACTATTCGAGTGTGGTGCTTGGAGTCTTTTACAGCGTTCTTTCTTGTTATCGGTCTCTCGACAGAGGAGCCATTATTCAATCGAACTACTGTAAAAGAAGGCTTTAGTTGCAGCTAAAGCCTGGGTCTCACCTTACCCTAAATCGGTATAAAAAGAATAATTAAGATGGGTGTATTATCCATACAAGCAATTAAACAGGGATTAAAAACAGCGGGCTCTTCGCTTCGCTCGATTTTAGCCCACTATTTATAACCCGTTAATCGAGCGTTAGTTTGACTAGGAGTGTCAATGAAATTCAGAGTGTTCCTTTTACTTATAATCGTGTTTGTTGCTTCTTGTAGTTCAATTACACAAGAAAGCTTGAGGGGCATTGACAAAGTTTCTGTACAGTTATCTTTTGATATAGATAAACAAGGAAAACCAATCAATATTAAAGTCTTAAAAACAAATCATGATGGTTTCCGCGATCAAGCCAAGAAAGACCTTTCAAAATGGAAGTACAAACCTAAAATGGTAAATGGACTTGCGGTTATACAAACTGGTTTAACTGTGCAACTGGATTACAAGATAGAGAAACCGTCAAACTAACAAAGCAAATTAAAAAGTGCGGACAAAAACCAGTTGGCTTTGTTCGTGCCTCACAAATTTTAGCCAACTACTTTTTGCCGTTTATTTGCGGCGTTATACGGCACCATCCCAGTGTGTGCGGTCGACTCAAAGCGAAGCATTAATTGAAACATATTAGTGCTAATACAACCTTGTAGATTTTACGATAAGCCGACGGGCGTAGATAGTGCTAATGTTGTAATTAATGGAAAGAATAAATAATCATAAGGAAGATCATTGTCAGAACAAGCAAAGAAAAACATATCCGGTGGAAGTGCGACAGCTGGAGGCATAAATTTTCAGGCTGCAACGTCAGCAATTGTTTATTCTCATATACTTGATGGATCCTGAATTGGCTTAACGGACTCATTAATGATACTCCCATCGCCTTAGCAGCCGAGACTGGACAAGCTGGAGATGACATAGCTCTGGAATTCTCCAATGGCATGAGGGCCGAGGCTCAAGTTAAAAAAGGCTTAAACAAATCTAAACGACTATGGGAGCCACTGATAGAGCTCGCTACAGCAATAAATGAAAAAAAATTGGATTATGGAGTTTTAGTTGTCTGTCCTGAGAGCAGTAATAGCATTAAATCGGAGCTATCCAAAGACATTATCAGGGTTGGTCAAGGTCGGATAGATAACCTAAAAGCTATTACTGTCGATTTTTTATCGAGATTAGATGCATACCAACTACCACATGAAAATGTGTGCAAAAGAATACGGATAGTGGTGTCAAATGCATTGCTATCTGACAGCTCATCTATCGAGTTAGCTAAAACCAAACTGGCCACAATATGTTCAAGTAGTGAGGAAACAGAAAACGCCTGGTCCAAGCTTTATGAAGATGCTACTAGAATTATTGAGCTGAGGGGAAGAAGAGATTGCTCAGACCTCCTCCAAATACTAACGAGTAATAGAGTATCTTTATCGAATCACATCTCTAATCACTCGCCGATTTCATTTATCAACAAAGTTATTGTTTGGTCTAAATCAGCATATAGTCAATTCTCGATATTTGGCATTGATCAACCATTGTCAATTGACGAGTCTTGGATTCCCATTAAAACAATTGTTCAGGAGAATAACCCTGCAGTAATCGAAGATATAGAAGGAGCATTAAATAGTTATCATGAATGGGATAAAAAAGCGTCGTCTCGTGATGCTGTTGATGTCAACCCTACAACAATAGGTTTATATTTTCGTCTCTGTGTAATTGTTGCAGGCCCCGGTATGGGTAAAACAACATTACTTAAAAAGCTATTTCGAACTTACAATAGCCAAAATCGTCCTTCAATTATTGTTCGGCTTCCGCTACTAGTGGCAAGAATGAATCAAACCGGAACTGGTTTCGAGGAAAGTATATTTAGTCTTGGTTTTGACACAGCTGGGATTACTGCCAAAGAGGCTATGGATTCTAATTTTAAAGACTGGGTTCTACTATTTGATGGATTAGATGAGTGTGGCCACCACCAGGAGTCTATTAGCCAGTCCATCGTAAATTACACGTCTAACTTTCCATCAGTTAGAGTAATAATAACCACTAGGCCAGTTGGCTACCAAACAACACTACTTAAAAAGTGGCGTCATTACGAAATGCTTCCTTTAGAAGAGCAGCAGGCACAAAATAACATTGAGTTACTTATATGTAACTTATATGAAAATGAACAGGAAAAGCTCGAGAAGACAAAAAAGTTCCTAAAATCTGAATTAGAGAAGAGCAAATATAGTAAGGCAATTATTCGAAGCCCTCTGCTGATGGGGTTAACAGTTAGTTTAGCCACCCAAAAAATATCCTTAGGAAAAACGAAAACAGAGCTATACAAGAACTTGTTTGAGCTCATTGAAGGCTCCCCATCCAATAGGCAGATTGACACAGATATCCCTACCGCAGTGCAAGACTATTTCATTAGTTATCTGGGTTGGCAACTAATCAAGCATCCAACAGTCAGTTTACCTGTGATACTTAAGAATGTATCAAACCAGATTAAGAGTGAACTCGACTGCCCCCAGCTTAAAGCACACTCCATCTGTGAAAAGTGTGCAAATTATTGGGAAGAAAGAGGGATAATTGAAAAGATACACCACTCAAAAGGCTCTCTATATACCTTCATACATAAAACGTTTATGGAATATGCTGCTGGAAGATACCTTGCAAGCCTATCAGAAGATTTATTACTCCAAGAAATATCCAGCTTGGAATACAGGTCTTCTGTCGAGGAAGTTTTGATTTTTGCAGGATCATTAGGAATATCAGACTCCATAGCAAACATCCTTCTCAATAATCACTACGAGAATAGAAATAAGTCTCTCGAAATGCTTCTTGAGATTACTGTGTCAAGGGAACATCCACCCAGTGAGAAAATAAGAGAAGCAGCCTTCCGGGAAGCTGTCAATAAAGTTACTTCATTGGACAAAAATGATGCCTATGATTACGCATCAAAACTAGTAATCGCTTGCTATAGCTTCCCTTTAGAAATAACAAGGTATACTGACCAGCACATTAACAGCAATCAGTATTGGACAAGGTTGTCATGTATAACGTTTTCCCTTATTACTGAAACCTATTCCGAGACAGAGGCTCTGATAGAATTTTTTGTTGACTTTTACAAACGAACCCGTGGCAGCAGTCTTTCATCGTCATTCTCAAGGTCACTGGTTTTAGGTAGTAGCAGCTCAACACTGGTTAATAATGCGTTTGTCAAAAATGCTGTTAAACATATATTTAATAACTGCTGCCTAGAAAAGGCTAAGGACATTTTCTCCTCCACCATATTAAACAATGGTCATCAGAGCATGAGCCTTATCCAGGAACTCGACCAATTTTTTAAGAGTGTTGGGCATATAGAGATTTCCAAGGAACTTTACAGATTTGACCACAATGCGTTAGTAGATGGATTTAGCAATCCAGAATTCAGAAAGAGAGATATTAAAGCAACTAAAGGCCTATGTGAGACGTTAATCATTCCCTATTTTATTGGGGGAGAGAAATCAAATAACAATGAGCTATTATTAGATCTGAGTGCATTCTTGTCAGCATCAAATTATGGACATGCCGTACTGTCCGATGTTCTTCACTGGCCAGAGAAATCATTCCATGATCCCATAAGAGAGGTATTTAAAGGTGTATCAATAGCTAGCAGCATCTCACGAACTGGATTACATGTTGACGCTACTGCATTATTGGAAACAATATCATCAAGTGATAGCTTTGATTCTCAACTGGCAATGTTTAATAAAACGGTTCACATTGATATCGAGCCAGATTGGGACTCAATAAATCACTCTGATTTGGATAGTAAAAAGATAGAGAAAGCTATGTACTGCGGCAGGAGATGGATAGCCTGGCTTGCAGGCAACCTATTACTGAAACTTCATAATAATGAGGGATTAAGTCGCCTTATTAAAAGGCTGCTTAAAAATGGCGAATATACTACCCTCTTGATTACGTCTTGTATGATCCCATATTTAGATAACAATGATGAGGTTAGATCAACTATCCTGAACCGTCTAAAGGATAAGTTGATCCCCGGATGCCAGTTTTTATATGCTCCATTAGCAAAAACTATAATCACCTTAGACCAAGATGTAATGGATGCAGTATCTAAAGGACTTGTTAATTCCGGACCAATAACCGCAACAGAAGCAGCAAAGTTAGCTGGAAACTTTTCTGCCTCTGAAAATGATCACTTGTACAAAACTTTAATAGAAGCTTACAAGTTTTGGATCGAGAATGAGGAACCATACCCTACTGAAGGGGGAGTAGTACCTGACAGTCCTCGGGAAGAGCTGCTCACGACTATTATCAAAATGAAAAAGCCTTCTGATAATGATCTTATAGGTTACCTATCGGACCCGCGGAGGGATGTAAGGGATGTTGCTGAAAATCACCTAATCTCTCGTATGGAGGCAGATACGTCACTGCGCGAAAAACTTATTAGCGCTACCAGCGAGGAAATTATAGATCCAATTTATCTGTCTAAAGCAATCAAAAAAAATACTGCTTTTAGCTCCCTGCAAATTGACTCTATATGTGAGATGATCAACCATAAAAATTCAAAGGTAAGGTATGCAGCTTTTAATATCTTACATACGAATCATGTTTCAAGCGAGATGCTAGGGAAGTGGCTGGAAGTCGCAATGAAAGATGCCAACGATGAAATTAGAGAGTCTGCTGTATTGCTTGAAAGTAGGCTCTAGTGAACGTCCGTTTTTGGCTACATCAGATAGTTAGAGGGGAGTTAAAGTGCCGCATAACAAGGCGCTGCTGTCGGACAAATTTTCCGCTACGCTCCAATTTTGCCGCAGAGCGCGGCGTTACACGTCATTTGCAGATACACAGCAATAAGTTTAAAAGTGGTAATTAGGTTAGCCCTGCCATTGTCTATAAGGAAAAAGAATTGAAAATTAGTAAAGTGCATTTGGAAGGTTTTAGGAATTTTTCCAACTCGATTATTAACTTTAACAGGAACACTTTAATTATTGGTGCTAACGATGTTGGGAAAAGCAACTTGCTCCATGCGTTAAGAATACTATTAGACAAAAGCTTATCTGAAGCGGATATCGAGCCAAATGAGCTTGATTTTCATATTAATTCTACCGGCGTTAGTGATGAAGTATCAATTACCGTTGAGTTTTCAGAAATTACGGAAGATGCAGTAATTTCGGTTCTCAAGGGAAGCGTCGGAGAAGATAATGAAACCTTTTTAAGATATACCGCAGAACGTAGCAGCCTAAGTTATAAGCTATTTATTGGGCCTTCAGTTGATAATTTCCAGGAAATAAACAGTCGTTTTTATCTAAAGCACATGCACTTAAAGTATATTGAGTCTCAACGTGATTTAGAAAAGTTCATCCGAAAAGAAAAGCGGCAGCTATTAAAAATTGCTCAAGAATCACTTTCTGAGGATGAGAGGCAAGAAGATGATGATTTACTTGGAGAGATCAGCAGTGACTTAGAAAACCTCAATGATAAAGTGTCTCAATTAGTTTATGTAGATAAAGCAACAAATGACGTTAATGATGAACTAAAGAAATTAGCCCATCATTATGCTAATTATAAGGTGCAACTTGATACGGGGGCAATTCAGGTAAATGACTTTATAGAAAAGCTACAGCTTGGTGCTAACACCAATGGCTCTAATGTGATGCTCGGTGGAGATGGGAGAAATAATCAAATACTATTAGCTTTATGGAAAGCAAAAAGTGCACAAGAGCATGATTTAGAAAACGAAGTTATCTTCTATGTTATCGAAGAACCAGAAGCACATTTGCACCCTCATCAACAGAGAAAGCTGGCAACCTATTTAATTGATGAATTGCCCGGTCAAACGATTATTTCCTCACATTCACCACAGATAACAGTAAATTTTTCGCCTGACTCTATCATACGGTTAGTTCACCAAGACTCATCAACGGTAGCTGCTAGTGAGGGATGCTCAAGTTGCATTGAGTCAGGTTGGGAAGATATGAGCTACAGAATGAGTATTTTGCCAGCTGAAGCATTTTTCTCTGACGGCATATTTTTAGTTGAGGGGCCATCTGAAATGCTTTTTTATCAGTCATTATCTAAAGCCTTGGGTATTGACCTTGATTTTGAAAACTTGTCAATTCTTTCCGTCGACGGTATCTCTTTTAAAGTGTTCATAGCTATACTCGATGCGCTTCAAATTCCATGGACGATGAGAACTGATAACGATATTTCAAAAATATCAGGTAAAAATGAATGGCAGCATGCAGGCATTAATCGTTGTTTAAGTCTTATAGGTGAAGACCCATTCGATAGAGGCTATGCCGAGTTTTCTTCTCAAGATACTGTGGATAATGGAGACTGGCAAACTGCTTCTGATCTGCTGAATGACAAAGGAATATTTTTATCTAAAGTAGATTTAGAAACTGACTTGGTTGAAGAGTTATCTGATGAAGTACAAACAGCGGTTGGAAAATCTGACAGTGATTCGGCTATCAAGTATCTCCAAGGTAAAAAAGCGCTAAGAATGAGAAAGTTGCTCAAATCTATTTCAAGAGATCTTCATAAGCTGAATAGTGGTGAATTAGCAAAACCATTGCACAAGCTAGTAGAGATGAGAAGAACTTAGTAATGACCACTTTTAATCCAACACCCCAGCAGCAAGCCGCTATTGACTGTGAAGATAGCATTGTTATTACAGCTTGCCCTGGTAGCGGGAAAACCACCGTGATGAAGGAAAAAATCCGAGGGGTTACACCGAATCTACCTAGCCATAAAGGTGTAATTGCTATTACTTTTACGAAAAAAGCGAGTGGGGAACTTAAGAAGCGCTGTAAAGAGAATGCTCACGACACAAAACTGAGCTTTTTCGGCACAATAGATAGCTTTTGCTTAAAAGAATTGATATTGCCATTTTTAGGTCGAATATGGGATGGCAAACCGTCTGATTGTAAGATAGTTAAGAAACTAGACTCTCATCAGCAACTTTACTTATCAGGAAAATACAATTCACCCACCTGTGATGAACTTAGTTCTGATGCTGGTTTTAAGGCATTGTACGATGCAGGTATATTGTGGATGAGTAGTTTTGCTGCATTGTCATTATTCATTCTTAGCAACTCTGTTTCCGCACGGCGCTATATAAGAGCACGTTATTCGCATGTTTTTATCGATGAATACCAAGACTCGTCTCAAGCTCAGCATGAATTATTCATAAAAATAAAGGAGCTTGGGTTAATCGCAACGGCAGTCGGAGACATTGATCAGTCGATATATCAATTCAGGGGAAGTCAACCAGAATTTTTGCTTGCATTAACCAAAGACAAGGCTAACTTCCAGCACTTTGAACTCGACTTAAATCATAGATGTCACCCATCAATAGTTAATTATGCTTCTCGTGTCCTTGATGCTGCATACAAATTGATAGTTCATGATGATGATATTTATGTATTTAGGCGCCTTATTCGTGGGAATTTAAAAAATGCTGCAGAACATATTTCGCCATGGATAGACGATTGGATAGAAAAAAACACAATTACCTACGCATCAGATATAGCTATCCTAGCCAAGAAAGAAATATCTTTAAGAGAATTTTCAAAAGGTTTAACGCATAATTACAGGCTATATATTGATACCCCACTCAATGACATAGGTACTGAATGTGCTGACGTTTTTTCAGATTTACTATCATATAAATTCGGAGCTGTTGCAACCGCTCAGGACGTGATAGAAAAGTATTTTTTTCAACTGCCAGAGAGAAATATGCCGGACTTACGAAAACAGTTAAAGGCTATCCGATCAGAAACTACACTAGAGGATTTTATTGATAAGAGTAACGGTTTACTTGAACTAATTGGCTTTGATGATTTTGAAAAAGAAAATAATGCTGTGAGGCTCATCTGGAGCCAAGATACATTGATCAAGTTGTTCAAACCAATAGCTTTAGATGAAGTCCAATTAATGACACTTCATAAATCTAAAGGACTAGAATTCAAAATAGTATTTCATTTAGATATGGAGGAGTGGTCCTTTCCACATAGAATTCCAGGTGATAACTGGGATGATGTTAATTACCCAAGCCTAGCCGAAGATACTAACCTACACTATGTTGGGATCACGAGAGCTGAGTTATGCTGCATTTTAATTCGTACATCGTTACGCAGAAACGCGCAAGGAAACTATGGAAATTCAAGGCCATCTTATTTTCTAGGTTTACCTCAACTTGAAGGGTTATACCAATGAATCACATAGAAAAATTGAAACAAACAAAACGAGCTTATTGGGTGTCGTCTAAATTACGTGTAACAAGTCAAAACACTCGGACACCGTAAACGGTGCCGGTGTTTGAGGCGTTAGGTTTTCTAGGTAAGTGCTGTGAAACTCTTTTATACAATAATTATTGCAACTGCAGCCTTCATATTTTTCCTCAGTGAAACCTTGATTCCTGAGTCTCTTCGAATCCACCTAGCTAGTGTGGCAGGATGTAATATAACTCTAGAACAACTGAATAAAGAAGAGCAGTTTTACGATAGTGAATTGTTTTGGGTAATCCCGTACTCCTATATGCAAAGGGGAAAATATTCAGTTTTCCCACCCAAAGCGGTTGTCAACGATGGTATTGTTGAGGAGATTACAAGTTTACAAATTCTATTGACTACGAGCTCTGCATTTGAGGGTAAATGTGACGAGCAAATTCTTCCAATGTTTCACTCATTTGCTAAAAATAACTTTAATATAAATTATAAAAGTCTTCTTGGGCTAACAGCTTTACATGAAGCTGTTATATTAAAAAAAGTTGAATTTGCTGAGGTTCTAGTTAGCTCAGGCGCATCACTAGAAATAAAAAACAATTTTGAGGGAGTAATCAATGGTATGACAGCTAAAGAAATGGCCGAGTTTTTCTATTCAAAAAGGAAATCCGACGAATTAAGTAAAATAATATCAATTCTTGATAAGAAAACCTACCAAACGCTTTAACCAAAGGACGCAAAACAGCTGGCTTGCGCCATTCTTCGCTAATTTTAGCCTACTATTTCGTGCCGGTTAGGCAAGAGTTATCTTTCTGAAGGAAGTTAAGATGCAAATAACAAAATGGAAATCACTGAGGTTGCTCTGGGCCCCTTGGTTTTTAATTCATTCATATATCTATATTGAAATTTCGTTTTTTATAAACTCACCTGATGCTATTGGAGTAGTTCGAAGTTTGATTACATCTTTAGTTCTATGTGGGTGTATATTTTATTCTTTAGGTGTCAGATTTCTTAACAGAACATTCTGGCAATATTTATTGGTGATAGGGATAATTGATGAGCTTATTGGTTGGTTCGAAAAAGACGGCTTTGACATAGTTACAACAGTAGTGATTTTTACATTTTATTTTGTTTTAGCTTTATACGCTTTCCAAAACAAAACGATTTGGCGGTTTAATCAAGCACCTAAAACCTAACAACAGACCATCGCGTCAATAGCTAATAAATTAAGCTTTTGGCGCTTCCCAAACTTCCACAACTCTAAGTATAGAATTCAACATATCAATCACTTCCAAGCCCATGAAATGATTACTACTATTTTGGTTTTCTTGCAGACCCCAATTTTGGATCATCAAAATCATTAAACAGCTTTATGTAAATCAAGAAAATGTTGTTTGCACTTATTCAAATTATTTAACTGTCACGTACCTAAAATACACCTAAAATAAGATACGTGTTTATAACTAAATGCTTGTTTACCCTGAAAAAATACGATTAAGCATTTCAACAATGTCTGACTTTTTGTAGGGCTTGATGATTACGTCATCAAACTTGGCATAAAGCTCTTTTTCTTGAAATACATCTGCAGTGACAGCAACGATTGGTTGGGGGAGTTGTTGCTCTTTTAATTCTTTCAATGCTTCTAACCCTGACATGCCCGGTAGATTTATGTCGAGTAAAAACAGGTCAAAGTTTTCAAGGCTCGATCTTTCAAACAGGGCCTCTGCGCTTTCAAAAATGGTAAATTGACAACTTAATTGAGACATAACCGCTTTTATAAGCATTTGATTTAATGGGTTGTCTTCTACGATGCAAACATGACGTTTTTCAAGGTTTGTAGGCTGTTCTTGAGCCAGCTCTAAACCTGCCTGACACTCATCAATCGGCAAAGAAACCGATACTAAAGTGCCTTTACCTAGCGTACTTGAAAGCTGGATCTTACCTCGCATTAATTCAACTAGGCCTTTAGTAATGCATAAGCCTAAGCCGGTGCCTTCTTTTCTTTGCATACCGACTTGTTTGTATTTATCAAACAATAAAGCTTGATCTGTTTTACTTATACCTATGCCTTGGTCGGCAACTTCGATATGTAGCTTGTTTTTGTTGAGATAAAAGCGAATGTTGATTTGTTTGTGTGATGGAGTGAACTTAACGGCATTACCGACAATATTAACGATGATCTGTGTTAACTTGGTTTTGTCTAAGTCGAAAAAGCGGCTGTTAAAGTGCGGATCAATGTCGTAGTTGAGCTCGATATTTCCTTGCTTCGCTTTTATATTCATCATGCTCATGATGTTTTGAAATAACTTGTCGAGTACCACAGGTTGCGGTTTTAGCTCCATTTTACCGGCATTTATTTTTTCTAAGTCGAGTACTGAATTGACTATCTCAAGTAGCTGCTGACTGCTGAAATCGATATTGTCGATATATGACACTTGTTCAGAGGGGAGCGCTTTGACTTCTGGTGCGTGTTTTAAAATCTCACTGAATCCAGTGATCGCATTTAATGGGGTGCGTAGCTCATGACTAATCGTCGACAAAAACTCATCTTTTGCTTTATTCGACTCTTTAAGTTGTCGTATTTTTAATCTTAGTTCTAATTGTGCGATAACTTGCTTAGCAAGGGTTTGCAAGGCGAGGCGCTGCTTGTCATTGAGCGTTTGTGGTTTGTTACTTATGGCACAAAGGGTACCAATTGCTTGTCCGTTTGGAGCGCAAAGAGGGGCACCTGCATAAAAACGAATTTTTGGGCCGTCTGTGACTAAGGGGTTATCGAAGAAGCGTTCATCTTTTTGGGCATCTTCGATTTCAAACACTTGCTCTTGCAAAATAGCGTGTGAACAAAAAGCAATTTCACGGCTGGTTTCATCTGCATCAAGTCCGACTTTTGATTTAAACCACTGTCGATTGCTATCGACTAAACTCACTAGTGATATCGGCGTGTTACAAATCACAGATGCAAGCTTTGTGATGTCGTCAAAACATTGCTCTGCTTCTGTATCAAGCACCTGATATCTATCAAGCGTCATTAGACGAAGTTTTTCGTTCTCTGGAATAGGTGCGCTTTTCATAATGAGTTTCCGTGCGATAAGAGCTCTGCATTTACATTAGCATTTAGATAAAGCACTTCAAAGGCATTTGTAACAATGCTTTTTGGTTGTCTTTTTAAATCAGACTAATGATAAGTGGTGTGTTTTCTCTTTTTAAATTAATACAGAGCAGTTTTTGATAAAGCTTTCACACTACATTCTGCAAATTAATCTAGTAAAAAAGAATAGCTCAGAATTTCTTAATAAAAACTTAACTTTCAATTATTTGATTACATTATTCTTCAATGATTCGTAAAACGGTTACGAGATAAAAGCCTATTTATAACGCAAAACACTTGCATTTATGGAACGTTCCAATATTGTGTGTCTTATTTAGAAACTTGAAGATCATAG
>ENA-OWNT01002464-OWNT01002464.1-seawater-metagenome-genome-assembly--contig:-NODE-2464-length-19327-cov-4.771065_pt1 | contig 19327 bp, 17 predicted proteins | sample MGYA00238136_ERZ651165 | MGnify/ENA primary metagenome ERZ651165 (study PRJEB26861, sample SAMN08777766) | seawater metagenome | isolation source: coastal seawater | place: USA: Florida | collected...
CGGGAAACGCCTGTTATCAACCGCCCTTCCCTGCAAACAATGGCATCACGGTTGGCGAAGCAGCACGGGTACAAAATCGTGATGACGCAGAGTATGTCAATTTCTACGATAGCCCTGAAAATATTCGTGGTATCACCAGTCTTGAGCCGGGCGACGAATTCAATGTGACCGGAGGACCTAATTGTTCCTATATTCCGGGTAACATCTATTCGGCACAGCGCTGGTGGATTATGGAACGCGAAGGCTTGACCGGACAATTACCGGAATTCACTGTAAACGCTGATGGATCGTTTGCCTATTACTTCATTCCCGCCGATCAAGATGACATTCCAACGGGTAGCATTGACACCTTCACGGTGAGTCCTGCCAGCATTAACGCCGTTGATCTGGATGATACGACCTTCACGATCACATGGGCTACCTCGAATGCCAGTGAAGTCACGCTCAGTTACGGGGAAGTTTCGGATACCAATGCAGATGACAGTGGCACAATTACAGTTGATGGTGACAATCTCAGCATCAGTGGCGACGAAATTCGCTTTTATCTGAGTATGGTTGACACACAGAATAACTACCGATCAACAAGTTTTGCGGTCGATGTTGCGTCCAATGTCAGCATCAATAGTTTCAGTGTCAGCCCGGATAATGCGGCAGGGAATCAGCAGGTCACATTTACCTGGGATATTTCCGGCGACTTTGAAACAGCGACAATTTCAGAACCTATCCCGGATGCCGGTGTGCCGGATGAGATTTACTCGATAGAGAGCAATACAGGGTCTTACACCTATGCATTGCGCGATGATTTCATGCCGGGGACAATCACCTATACGCTTGATGTCAGAGACAATGAAAATGTACTTATCAGTGATACGGTGGACTTGAATTACAGTTGTGCCTATCAGTGGTCATTCGGAGTAACAGACGCACTCTGCCCGGAATCCAACCTGGTTAGCCGGACAGGAGCATTTCAAGATTTTGATCGGGGCTTCATGGTCTGGCTGCCAGCCGAATTTGACAGAGTCTTTGTCTTTTATGATGATGGCACAGCCGTTCGTTATTCTGATGACTGGGATGGCAGCGACTTTACAATCGAGGGAACGCCACCCGATGGCATGTTTACACCCGAACGCGGTTTCGGCTATCTCTGGAACTCAAGACCCACCGTGCGTAGCGGACTTGGCTGGGCGACATCATCCGAACAGGGATACACGGTCGATTATCAGGGTTCGCTGCGGTATGACGCCTTCTCCTTCACACGCGGCACATATGCCTACATGAAATTACCATCCGGTCAATTAATCCGGCTCTATATCCCGGAAACAGGCAGCATAGGCATTCTCTGGGAAAATCGCTAAAGAAAACATCAATTTCCGTAATGGCAGATTATGTCGGTCTGCCACCGGAATGTTTATCCCAACCATCTTTGATGTAGGGCGGGATCAGCGTATCCCGCCGTTTTTTGAGTTCTTTTTCACCTTCATATGAACATGAAGACTATCAAAAATATCAACACCAGGTCGATAGCAGTTTATGTCGGCTTTAGCCGATGTCAAAAACTAGCATTCGGGTTTATCCGAATGGACTAAAAATAGCTTGCCCCATCTCTGAACATCCTCCTACGATTGTCTAATTTACCATAACAAATTCCCGCGCCAGAATGCTGTATTTCACAATATCGAGATACTGTCCGTTGCGGTAGGCTTGCTGACGGAGTTTCCCTTCTTCTGTGAAACCAATCGCTGTCACTGCCTCACGAATCAGCACATTATTGTCAACACACTGCAAGCCAATCCGGTTGAGATTCGCTTCCCAATACGCATATTGCAAGGTTGTGCGAATACTGTCCGTGACCATTTCCGCAGTGAGATACGCTTCATCCAGCAGATGCACACTTAATTCTGCCCGGCGTGATTTCCAGTCAATCTCAGCCAGGCGCGACAAGCCGATGCACTGTTTTGTCTCCTGTAAACACAGCGCAAAAACCATGCCATCACTGTTTTTGATCTCCTGTGCAATCGCTTTTGCAGTCGATACTCTGAATGCAACCCTGCCATCACTCAGATGCAAATGTAGAGCTTCCGGTAGAAACGCATCCGAAAACGAGTCCATGATTGCCTGTGATGTTGTATCGAGATAGATATACTGTCCGTGCCGGATTTCATCACCGCGTATCCCGAAATTATCCATATTTTTCCTCCCATTCTGAGCGCAATATTCCCATATAGACCTGCTCAAAGTATTTACCGTCATGTAGAAAATATTCCCGTTCTCGCGCTTCATGCACAAAGCCCAATTTCTCATAGAGCCGGATTGCACGGGTGTTGAATCCCATGACTTTCAGGAAGAGTCTGTTCAGGTTGAATTGCAAAAAACCGAAACGCATTGTCAGCAGCATGATTTCACCACCGAAGCCTTTGCCCCGATAATCAGGATGCGTGATGTTGATGCCGATTTCTGCACAGTGCGTGACCATATTGACATTATCGAGGGCGCTTGTGCCGATAAACAGGTCATCGGCTTTTGTACGAATAGCAAATTCGCGAGATTTTTCGCCTGTCAAACTCTGTTGAAACCAGCCATCGGGATTGAGAAAATCATCGACATCATGGGGAAAACTCATGCCCGGATTCACCAGGCGTTGTAAGCCAAAGTCTGATACTCTGGCAGCAAATTCAATTAAATCATCGTCAGTAAAGGGCGTTAATCGCACACGATCTGACTCAAAAATAGAGCTCATTGTGAAGTCCTTTGTTCGATTGTGTTGTGTTAAAACGAAACTATCTCACCTGATTGTGTTATCAGGCAACGGGTAATTGCTGTGAGGTTTGCCGGACATCCCTGCCCGACTTAGAGGACTTCAACCTTGAAATTCATCATATGAGCATAGTGTAGCGGAGAAGTTTCCATTCAAGAAGAGAGAAAATGTTGTCGCATAATCACCATATTTTCCACCAGGGTTTTTTCTTGTTTTGAGCATCAATCGCCTCAACATGTTTTATCATAAGCTCCTTTGCCTTCTTCAGCCCCTCTTCTGTTGGAACAGCCAGGAAAATTATCGGTGGCGATAGAATTAGATTTTCCAGTTTCGACCCGGCATGAAGCGCTTGATTAACGGTATTTACATCTGATGAGGTTGTCGCCATGAATTCAAATGCAGGGTGTGGAGGATTTTGAGAAATCCATGACATCGCATAAGCGTAATATGGCTCTTTGTGTAACTGTCCTGATTCGATAATCGAACCATCCGCATCAAGGCAAAAATACTGTTGTGTAAAGGTGATGTTGAGTCCATCAAGCAAGACACGACCCCATGCAATCTGAGTGAATTTATAGAGTCTATCTGCCTGTTCTTTTGGTATGCCAGCAGCTTCAAGTGCTTCATAAATGGCATCTTCATTGGTATCCGGTTGTGAAGCCACTTGCAAGAGAATCTCAAATTCGTCTTTTTGATTCATAACGATGTGTACCTACAGATGTCATCCGGCGACAGGTAATTGCTGTGAGGTTTGCCGGACATCCCTGCCCGACTTAGAGGACTTCAACCTTGAAATTCATCATATGTGCATAGTGTAGCGGAGAAGTTTGCATTCAAGAAGAGAGAAAATGGCATCGCATCTCAGACACTAGTTCCTAAAATCGTCTACCGATGACAAATAGCGTTTTGTGTTGACCTTGTGTCAACGTTTTTGAATTAGCCGACGGGTTTATCCGTCGGTGTGCAAGTTTTTCCAGAAGTCATTTTTATCGTTATTCAATGTCATATTTTTTGATTCCCTTGTACGCGACATCAAGATCATTTTCTTCAAACCATTTCCGCCATGCGTCGCCATCGTATCCAAAATCCTCATCTGTAGCCATTTTTAGATGAGCGTATGCAACTTCACGGGGAAGAAATTCCCGATTATTTTTGTCTAACTTCTCTTCCAGATTATAAATTAACAACTCATGGGCTTCCACAAACATATCATTTTGCTCCTGAATCAAACCGCACATCCCTGACACGACTATTATTTTAAAAAGTAGTCACCATCAACAGTGTCTTTGGTTGGTAGTCTTGAACGCATATACTCGATTAAAACGAGATTGATAACAGAGTATGCTGATGAAGGCAAACAATTACACACTCATTTTCCGGGTATTATTCGCTCTCACAACACTATTCAGCCTGTCACTTGCAAGCCATGCCCAGGATGTGACACCGTCCCCCTATGATACAGCGCTTGAACTGATTGATCAGGCGGAGCAGAACAATAGTACAACCCTTGACCTCGAATCACTTGGATTAGAGCAAGTCCCGCCCGAAATCGCCCGGCTAACTCAGCTTGAAACACTCGATCTCGAAGACAATCGCCTCACAGAATTCCCGATAGTGGTGACACAACTTGTAAACTTGACCCGGCTTGACCTCGATAGCAATCAAATCGCGTCTATACCACCTGAAATCACACAATTAACACAGCTTGAAACACTCCGTCTCGAACACAATCAACTGACAGAATTCCCGATTGTCATCACACAACTCGAAAACCTATCACAACTTGACCTGGATGATAATCAGATTACGTCGATTCCACCCGAAATTGCAAATTTGCGTCGTTTGGATCATCTCGGTCTCAGTGGAAACAATATCAATTCGCTGCCATCCGAACTGGCAGAACTTGTACAGTTACAGCCGGATTTTTCTATACAGGCATATGACACACCACTGGAACGATACTTTCATGGGGACAATACCTTATCACACGATGAAACCGTTCTATTCCTGAAGAATCCATTCTTGCTTCATACCGGGCGCTACTTGAGTATCCTTGTATTCCTGCTTGTTTTGATTGGCATCAGATTGAGGGGTTTGTCGTGGAATGTCACCTTAATGTGTGCTGCCATCGGTGGCGTATGCGGTAATTTTTTCTTCTTTAGCGCATTTGAAGCATACCTGAATTCGCTCGGGATTTCAGCAATGATCTTCTTGCCTCTCGTATATCTTCTCGATTACTTGCAAACACTGATGCCTGACTATATTGTCGGTATGCTCTGTGGCGCGTTCCCGGGTTTGATAATTGGCGCTATTTTCGGAAAGTTACACGCCATAAATCAACCATGATAAATATCACAACGTCAATTCACAAATTGCTTGCGGAAAATTATAGGACGGGGTATTATTTTACTGTCGGCGAATTGTCCTTCGCTGACCTTACAATTTCACAGAGGAGTGCTTACCGCCGTTTCGACATTCTCACGGAAGAACGACGGTAAGTCCCGGAACATCGGACTGAACCGACGTCTTAGTTATTCTAATTCAGAGAGTGGGGATTGTCACGGTTATCTGATGGTTTCGCAGGTTCGGTTGATGGGTGCTACCTGTATTTTTTGCTGTTCGCCCGGAGAGACACATCGCGTTTTGGCGAGCGTGATGCCGCTTCTCTCCGGCATAGAGTACAGGTTCGAGACTGTTTTTCTTAAGCCTCTGCCCCGATGTACCGCTTCGTATGACACCTGTCTACGGGTGGCTCATCAACTGAAAGGATGATGTTCCGGGTATTTCTTCCCCTGGTTGATTACGTGTTTTGTGTAATTTCTCTCAAGACGCTACAACATAATTCTCTAGCAAACATCCCTCCCGAAAATGATGGGCAGTAATAATCTCATTTGATGAATACAATACCATCGGAGATCAATTTTTGTAGTGTATCAAGTTGATCCAAAACAGGCACAGTCACTGACATCTATCTATAAAATCAACTGAGAGACTCTTCTGTACTCGAATAAGACTCCAGGTTCATTACTATTTCAAAATGGTTATATATGTCATATATCTTTTGCAGTTTGGTGTTATCCTTACTCAGTAAATCATTAGCAATGATCCGCAAAATCGGGTCATTTTTTATTGGTATATTGGTATGATGGTAGCGTTGAAAAGAGGAAATATCGGTGAATACAAAAAAGTTAAGTAAAAGTCCCGCAGTAACACACGAAACACTTGCGGGTGATTTACACATCATCACATTTAAAGAGTCATCCCGCGATGCAGTAGATGATTATATCCGTGCAATGGAACGTATTTATGTGGATCTCACGCCCGATGATACTGTTCGCATTCTGGTAGATTATCGGCAATCGGGTATCCCGCCTATCCGTTACCTGATTACTCGCGGGCTTGCCTGGGCAAATAGCTTGAAATTTCACCCGGCTGCCCGATTAGCCATTGTCAACAAAGCTGATTTTACAGTATCAATTCTCGGATCGCTTGTCAAAATGTATCGATTCGGTCATCTTTCGACAAACTTTTTTGAAGAAGAAGCCGGTTATGAGAAAGCATTGATCTGGCTACGCGACTAACCCGCCGGGTCGAAAAAACGCCCGGAGTATTCTGGAGATAATTGAAGAATTGTTATCTTTATCCGGCTATGATGTGCGGATGTCAACAAGCGGAGAATACGCACTGCAACAGTTCAATGAAAATGAGTTGCAACTTATACTATGTGACATCAACCTGCATGACATGAGTGGTTTTGAGGTTCCGGGTAAGATCAAGTCAACTGCATCCGATATGATGCCACCCTTTTATTTCCTTTCCGGTCGGACAGAATTGGAAATAGAGGAACGGGTGATAGATGCAGGAGCCTCCGGGTTAATCACGAAGCCCTTTACCATTGAGACCTTACTTAGCACAGTCAGTCATAGTCTGGAAGCCGGATGAGCCAGAAAAAACTGTCTTATAGCAAAAATCCCTCCTGCAAATGAGAGGGATACCGACTTTTGTGATACGGATTCCAACTATCACGACTTACCGGAGAATAAATGCGGCGCAAATTTAGCAAGTTGTGCGCCAAAGCCTGTTTCCCGTAGTGCGATGAGATCAATGTCACCATCTTTCACAGGCACAGTGACAATATAGCTCAATATCATGAAATCTGTGCGTTGCCGTGGAAGGATTGTCGATGGGAAACTGAGGGCTTCGGCTGTGATTTTTTCGCGTAATACAATACCCTGCTCATACCCCCGACCGTGAACTCTAGTCTCTAATTTTTCCATTTGCTGCCAGGGTGCAAACAGGCGCACCGTACCTTTTCTATAGACCAATCCATCAGGTTCAAAGACCAGTTCTGTATCGACATTCAGGGTATAACCTAGCCACAATAAGAAAGCATCCAACGCAAGAATGCCAGCCAGTAATAGTATCGGCATTTCCATGAAGATAACCAGTGCAATCCCCCCGACCACCACAAAGCCACTGAAAACCAGCAGCATCAATATCGCCGATCTAGAAGATGGTTTGAAAACAGGTTGCTCACTCATAATAAAATTTCCGTGTACATAATTGAATATTATTGACATGCTATCGCATAAGACAGGCAAATTCAATTAAGGTTCACGGTCTGACAATCTCCTCTATTCATCACATGCAGTCTATCAAAAGTCGTGGTGATACAGTCCATTTCACAGTATACTAAATGTGAACCACACACTCTGGAGAAAACACATGGCAAGCATCAACACAACAAAAGCACAGGTTACACGTCAGGCGGGTAATCCACCGCACACGCGCCAGCTTGATTTGCTTATGGGATTTCTCAGTGTTTTGCTTGTTTCCGGTCTCTTCATTGATGGCTGGGCACATAATCGCGGCATCGTCGATGAGACCTTCTTCACGCCCTATCATTTTGTCATGTATGCCAGCTATGCCCTCTTCGGCTTAACACTGGTCGTCATGCACTATCGCAATGTGGGCAAAGGCTACCGTTTCATGTCAGCACTCCCGAAAGGCTACATGATTTCACTCATCGGGGTATTTATTTTCGGTTCCGGTGGCTTTGGAGACATGATATGGCACACCTTCTTTGGTATCGAAGATGGCATCGAGGCACTCTATAGCCCGACTCATCTTGTGCTGGGAATCGGTTATGTCACGGTGCTTGCTGGAATCCTGCAATCGTATTGGGTACGCCCTGAACCTGTCAGTGGCTGGCGCGATTTAGCTCCGGTCTTGATTATCGCGACCTGTATTTTGAGTATTTTGACCTTCTTTACACAGCACCTTCATTTTGTGAGCAATTTCGAAGGCATCCTCAACCGTCCAATCGGCTACGATAATCAGGAAGCCATCACGACGGCTGTTATGTCGAGTTACATCATTGTCAGTGCGTTGATGGTCGGGACACTGCTCTTCCTGATGCGGCGCTGGAAATTGCCGGTTGGTGCAATCACATTTGTGTTGACTCTCGACAGCATTCTGATGGGTTTGATGCTCATCTTTGACACGGAACTAGATTTCATGACCATTTTGCTGCTGATGAGCTTGATTGCCGCCCCGACCCTCTTGAGTGGCATTGTCGGTGATGTGCTCATCTGGCGGCTGAAAATCACACAACACACACCGGATAAAATCAGAATCGTTGTGACAGTGATCGGCGCTCTCCTGAGCATCCTCTATCTGGCAGCAATCGCTATTCTAGGAGTAATGGAAGATAGTCGCTTCTGGTGGGAAATTCACACCTGGGCTGGCATCCCGACACTGGCCGCAATCGGGGCATTTTTACTGTCGTATCTCGTTTTTCCGCCGCAAATCCCGCAGGAACAGGATGATTTACGGTAATAATCCCATTTTAGGGACTTTTCCAATTACAGACAAATAGACCAATTCTGACAAAATAGAATCCAAAAAAATCAGGGAGCGCACAAAGCAACCCCCTGAAAAATTAACCAACCCATTCAAGATAAGATTTTGCATGATGTTCACAGAGCCAGAGATAGTGCCCTTCCGGTGTGAGAACGCGTCGTAACCCGCCCCAATGTTGTGAAGGGTCAAGCTCTTCTAACAAATGGCGAAGCACCCGTAAATTTGCACCATCAATCGACTTCTTGCGTCCTACATCCATGTGTTTGAAATCACTTGCTCCAGCTTCAAAATCCAGAGTTTTGAGACTACTAACCAGCGATTTCGTGAAATTCATCTGACTTTCAAATTCAGCCTTATACCAATCTGTATGAGCAAAATTGAGCCACGAGCCAACTACAGGTGTAGCGAATTTCAACGCATTGACCAGTAAATTCAGGTATGGTGCAAGATCTTTTAACCATTTTGCCGGGTCTGAAATTGTATAATACCCGAGCATATTGTTGTCAGCATCAACGGGGAAATGCCATTCACCGGGTGCTTGACAATATAGTTGCAACCGCATTTTTTGTCCGAATGGACGTGTAGCCCAATGCTGCCCTTCAAGCGGGTATAACGTCATGAGATTGGGGCAAGTCGAATCGACATCATGTTGCATAGCGCGGAATTGTGTTGTGAATCCGCGCTGAACCAGTTCAAGAATTGCTTGCGATGCCTCATTATTTTCTGCAATCATGCGTTTCACATCATGTAACTCTTCAATGATAGAAACATTTGCACCCACCAGTTTGACACCGAAGGCAAGCTGTTGCACAGCAATTTCATAATCATCGTGTTCGGTAATCGGGCAGTCAATGATATCATTTTTACGCGCGATCTGGCGTTCAACATGGCGTAGGTCAAATTCATGATCACAGGGTTTGCTATTATGTCCAGGACAGGGAATTACCCGTTTGACACCCAGACCTTCAAAGCGATCAAATGTTACATCCAGACCATCCCGCATCAAACTAAAGAAACTATGTGGTGCTGGACCACGAACCTTTAGTTCAACATAGCGGCGCTCAGGGAAGGCACGTACCAGAGCATAATGTTGATGTGTTTTATCACGGAAGAGTCCCCCTGTGCGCCAGTGTGTATGAGTAGTAAAGCGATGTGAACGGGCAATAAACCATGTGGGAATTCCGGGCGGCATATTCGATTGCGGAATGCGAAAACGCATCGTGAGTTCATTTTGTCCGTTGAGTGACTGCCATGTATTTTCAAAGTTAGCTTCTTCGTGACTCAATCGTTCGACAATCAGACAGCGATTATCAGGATCATCAGGAATCATGTATGAAAGATCGAATCGCTCCATCATACGCAGGAGCATATCGCGCAAAAATCCGGGAATCCCATCCCATACAATATCCATATCTTCACGCTTGAAAATGCCATCTTGTGCAATAACCATCTTATCCACCAGCACATCACCAATACGTTGTGAGACCCATTCAGGGTCAAGAATGATAATGTCTTTTAATTCGGGAGTATCTTCAAAATAGAGAATATCACCGAGTGAGTGCATCCAGTTAAGCAAAATACGAGCCTGTTTTTCATCAACTTCATGTTCTCCGGCAACCGCAACAAGACTATCAGGGTCACTGTAAGTTTTACCCTGTGCCATGATTGCCTCAGCCGCATTGCGCCATGATCCGGGCCAGAGTTCCCCCATCAAAGGCAAATCTGCTGCCAATTCTTGAATTTTCGCTTTGAGTTCTGGTATACCTTCACCCGTCAGGTTACTGATCTTCACCATCCCGACAATTTGCTCATATTGATCCTGAAAATCGCTAAGAGGTATATCCGGGGCATGTTCATCAATATGAGTAGCGACAATCAATATCGGTGATTCAGGTGCAAGTGAATGAATCATATCCAGCCATTTGGGGATTTTACTCTGTTCATAACCGATACGCGCATTCCAGACCACGAGGAAAAGTGATCGATTGGAATAGAAGAATTGGTGGGTAGCGTGGTAAATATCCTGACCGCCGAAATCCCATGTTTTGAGGTGCATGATCACATCTTTTTCCGAAGAATGCGGAAGGTCAACATCACCAATTTGCATACTGTGGGTTTTATCTTCATTCGGGTCAAATGGTTCACCACGTAAATGCTTGATAAGTGAGGTTTTACCTACAGCTCCTTCACCTACAACCAGCATTTTTGAGCGCCAGATACGGGTATGTGAATCCAGAAGTTCACGCAAGTATACAAGAATAGCTCCTGTTCCCTGCTGAATGATGCTAGGTGGTGGGGATATGAGAGGATTGCCGTCCAAAACAAGGTCTACCAGGCTAGTAATTTGTCCGATCTCCGGTGGTAAGCTACTCAATTGATTGTTTCGTAAGTCGACAAAGCTCAGGTTAGCCAACTGTCCTATTTCTGACGGTAAGCTCTTTAATTGATTATTTTTTATGTACAATTCTTCAAGATTAATCAACTTCCATATTTCAGATGATACTTCACTCAGATGATTAGTGTGAATAAATAAACACCTGAGTTCAGGGAGCATAGTAACTTCAGACGGAAAAACATCCAAACCCATACCACTAAGTGAAAGTGTGTTAAGACTTTTCAATTGACCTATTTCAGAGGGTATATTAGACAAATGAAGGTTTTGTAGAAACAGTTGTTCCAGGCTACCAAGTTGATATATCTCCAGTGGTAATTTGGTTAGATTATTATTAGTTAGTGAGAGGTATTGCAGGTTTTTTAAATTGCCAAGTTCTGGCGGCAATGCCCTTAACTGATTGTCATCAAGATTGAGGTGCAGCAAATTAGTCAACTGACCAATCTCGATTGGCAAACTATTCAAGTTATTACCGCTCAATAAAAGTACTTGCAAGGTGGTTAACTGACCAATTTCTGATGGTAAAGTACTCAACTGATTATTGTTCAACATGAGCGATGTCAGGCTACTCAATTGCCAGAGTTCAGCAGGTAATTCGCTTAAGCTCAATCCCGATAAATCAAGCTCAGTTGCATTTGTCTGATTCACTTCTTCGATTCGCCGGAGTGCTTCTTGATATCCGTCTTCATGATTTGACATGAAAATTACCACCTATCATGCTGATTTCGTCTGAACATAAGTCAATTGTAGCGCAAATATGAAATCTGGCATTTGATTCAGCGAATTTGTTGCGGAAAATCATTCAACGGGATAATATATTATCGTCAGCGAATTGTCCTTCGCTGGCAGACAATTTTACAGAGGAGTGCTTACCGCCGTACTCAACCTTCCGAGCAGTTACGACGGTAAGTCCCGGAGCATCGGACTAAACCAATGACCTTAGCTATTCTAATTCAGAGAGTGGGGATTGTCACGGTTATCTGATGGTTTCGCAGAGTCGGTTGATGGGTATTGCCTGTACTTTTCGTAGGTCAGCACGGAGTGACCCATCGCGTTTTGGCGAGCGTGGTGACGCATCTCTCCGGCGCAGAGTACAGGGTCGAGACTGTTTTTCGTAAGCCTCTGCCCCGCTCTACCACCGCATCACACACCTGTCCCCGGGTGGCTTATCAACCGATGGGATGATGTTCCGGGTATTTTCCTGCTTACAACCGATACGTTCTACTTTTTAAGAACCTGTCCGACACTACTTCATAACGGGCAGATTCTTCTGTAATCAAGTCTTTATCGTAGAAAGAACATCTGCATTCAAACACTATTATTTTGCGTATCTTTCAATTTTTCGAGAATTTCATATGCTTTTTCTCTGCTGGATACAGGTCTCAGGTCATTTCTACCTAATTTTGCCAGAGTCTCAATCAAAAATTTTACGAACGGGTTAGTCATACCAACAACCACGACTGTCCCCAGTTTGTCGTGTCGTGCGGCTTTCATCGCGATTTGCCATGCTCTGACGACACTAACAGGCATCATTTTTGCATCCTTTACATCAACCAACAAATGTATTTTTTTGTGTGATGTCTTAGCAAATATGTCAAGTATTGCGAGATTAAATTGCAAAATATCATCCAGTACGACATCTCCATAATAATGACCTTCTATATACAGCCTGTCCTCATGATATGTTATGTCAATCGGCATCCCTAATTCTTCCAACTCAGATTACATTCAATCAGATTATAGGGTATCTTACTTAAAATATTTATTATATTTGTCGTTTTAATTACAGCATTTTCAGCATGTTCTAATACTAACTACGCCTATCAGCTTGCTAGAGATAGCCAGGCAAGCATCCGGCATTAACGACAAAAGCACAGCGATTGTGCCGTGCTTCTGTCTTAGAGTGGGATACGGAGATTACAAATTTATAGCTCGGTCTCAACGACCGGTTGTGGTGCAGAATCACCCTCAAATTCAGGTGTTTCATCTGATTTTTTGAAGCCGTCCCGTATCAAATTGATTGCCGGGAAAATACCACCCACCAGACCTGCAACGGCTGTCAGTGAATAGTAAAGCAATGACAATGCAAAGGCGTTCTCTTCGGTCATTCCCACCTGCGAGAAGAAAAATGCAAAGACCCCTTCACGCAAACCGAGTCCACCGATTGAGACCGGAAGTACCAGAATCACCCAGATGATCGGCACAAACAGGAAGAAATAGACCAGTGGCACAACTGCATCCAGCGCATAAGCCAGCGCGATAATCGCCAGCAACTCGAATAGTGTGGTGAGCACGGAAACCATTAATGCACCCAGGAAGAGTTTGCGTTTGCTCTGGAATCCGTAGATGGTGTCGTACAATTCACGGATGCTATCGGCGAAGCGATTGACAAGCGGAAATTTGAGAAACCAGTCTAAGACTTTGACAAATCGTTTGTTGAAGAAAACCAGCCAGCCAGCAACCATAACAGCGGCTGCCCCGATGATCGCGATGAAGATGCCCCCGTTGAGATATTGTGAGCCAACAACAGCAATTGCGATGCAGGCAGTAGCAACGATGGTAATCAATCCAATCAGGCGATCCATAAATACAGTGGAGACGATTTTGACTTTTTGTTCGCGGTCACGTGCCATATCATAGACCCGTCCGATGTCAGAGCCGACGACTGACGGGAAAAATAATTGTACGGCGAATCCCAGCAAAACAGTTTTCGTCGTTTGGAGAATCGATACCTCTACCCCCGCATCGCGCAGCAGCATATTCCAGCGCCAGCCCCATGTCAGAGCATGTCCACCATAGAAAATCGCTGCTAGAAATAGGAACGGTAATTTGACATTACGAAAATTGTCGATGAGTGCGGCGGTATCCACAAAATACAGTAGAAACGCCATCAATCCCACGCTGACAGCAATTCGCAGTGCTAAGCCGAGTACTTTTTTGTTCATGAGCTTCCCCCGATGGTTAATCCGGTTAAATGCAGGACTAAAAAACCCTCATCCCCCCGACCCCCTTCTCCCTCAGGGCGAAGGGGGAGCAAAAAGCTCTTTGAAGTCCCTCTCCATGAGGGAGAGGGATTTAGGGTGAGGGTCTGCTTTGTTTATCCCTGCAAGTGGATTTTACAATGACTTGCGTTTCTTTTCGACCAGAACAACCTGCAATTCGGATGGAACGATGTCCACAGGTGCGCCGCCATATGCCAGGGAGCGGTCTGCGGCTTCCATAATCTGAACAACAGTCAAGCCACTGAGACCATCGGATACGGGGTCATTACCATCTTGAATGCAATGCGCGAAATGTTCACATTCCGAACGAAGCGGTTCTGTCCAGTTCAATTCGGGGACACGGACATCAAGCTGACGGTATTTAATCTCGAAGCCACCGGGTTTGTTTGGATTATCAAGCAGGTCGGCGCCTGTATCAAAGACTTTGATTTTTTCTTTGGCAATATCATCGAAAACCAGCATTTTCTTGCTACCCACGATGGTCATACCGCGTGCTTTTTCAGGGTTCAGCCAGCTTAAGTGAATATCAGCAACAGTATTATTCGGGAATTCGAGGTGCATGTTGACAATATCTTCAATGCCGAGATGACGCAGTGTATATGATGCGCCTGTAGCAGATACCCGTGTCGGTGCTGCATCGAGCAAGCGTAAAATCACAGATAAATCGTGCGGTGCTAAATCCCACATCACATTGTGGTCATGGTGATAACGACCGAGTCCGGCACGTTCGGCGCGAATGTACTGGATTGTGCCGAGTTCACCGCTATCAATAATGGCTTTAATATGGAGAATCGCAAAATGATATTCAAGAATGTGACCAACCATCAAAACACGGTTGTTTGCGTCGGCAATTTTAATAAGGTCTTCGCAATCTTCAGCATTGAGTGCAAGTGGTTTTTCAACCAGCACGTTCAAGCCAGCGTTGAGAAATTCTTTGGCAAGGAAGTAATGCGTATGTGGTGGTGTTGCAATGACTACCCCATCGAGATCAAGATCAAAAAGTTCTTTATGTGATTCAAAGACCTCTACGTGCGGGTACATTTCCTTATATTGTTCAAGCTGGGTTGTGTCGCGGTCAACAATTGCGACAAGTTCTGTATGTTCAATTTCGTCAAAATTACGAACGAGGTTGGGTCCCCAATAACCCAGACCGATAACTGCAATGCGTGTTTTAGTGCTCATAATGACTCCACTCCGTGTATTTGTCCCTTTGATCACATTATCAATTTGCCCTATCGGGCTCCCACTCCGGTGATTTAGAGACTATTTTTGTTTTTTTTGAAAATTCTGGGGTTATCTGTTTACCCCACCCTCACTCATGGCACACTCATAAAAGTGCCAATAATAGTGTAACACAGTGTAACGAAATACTTTGTAATCAGAAAATCAGTATTTGTAATTAAATCCTTATGTCCTGTAACATCTGGATTTCATGTCTCAAATAACAGAAAAATTCGTATTACCGTGTACATATGACATGATAATAAATCTTAGCTTGCATTAACCTATCAAAAGTGAAACAATATCGAATGAGCTTTCTGTAAGGTTTAGTTAGATTCGAGCGTTGTCCGGCACCGGGAAATGGGTTTTCTACCTGTCAGCCGTGTCGAATACATACAGACCTGTTAGGATAATGTATTGCTGTAAGGGCTATTCTCTATCTAAAGCTAATTGTAGAGTCTCGAAAAAATTAGAAACAGGTGTATTCGCCTGGAGCAGATGGCATGAATGTCATCTCTACAAAATAGAGCATTATGTAGGGACAAGACCTGTCTTGTCCGCCGGAAACACGATTGTCTTCTAAAACTTTCAGGGCATTACATGAGTATACGACCAAAAAAGTTTTGATGTTATTTACAATCGGTTGAGATATATCTCAACCCTACAAAACACCTGTAAAATCAAGGATTGCGTAGGGATGGAATATATTCCATCCGTCGAAAATACTCTCAGAATTAAATTGGTCAAACAGTAGTAATCTCCGGCAAAGAATCAGGAATTCGTAAGGGCGAACCCGCATAGGCACTCCCCTACAATTCTAAAATATATCGAAGATTAACTGCATCACATGGATAGTACAGAGAAGATGATAGGGAAAGCTTCTGTGTACGACCAAACATAAATAATAATTTATCGGGGTTACACTAAGGGGAACTCTGTCTCATGGCAAAGAATTTTCAAGAGTATCTACGCAACAATCTCGCGTGGATTTTATTAGTTGTGGCATTTTTTGCGCTGATTTACGTCTTTGCGCTGACATTCATCTCGATAGATGGCGATCATGCGGCTGCCCTCACCTATCATCTGGTGGAACGCAATGAGGATATTCAACGACCCTACTTCTTCTATCATGGCATGATGGATGTGGTTGTTTCATTGATTCCCGCCGAATACGAAGCACTGGAAACCTGGTCAGTCTTCATCACGGCGACGGCGGCTGTTGCACTGGTCATTGCGCTTATCACCCTGCTCTTCGAGTGGTTGAAGCAACTGAATATTCCGATTAAACATCGCTGGTTAATTGCGCTGGTGATTTTGCTTGCCAGCCCGGAATACTTTTTCTTCGGATTGGTCTTTAATCCCTCGGCAATTTCGATGTTGTTGATGATTATCGCGCATTTGCTCCTGCGACGGGTGGTGCAAGGACATCATCAACAGGGCAAATTTAGCGGGATGCTCTGGGTTCAGATTGTGCTGTCGGCGGTCTGCTTCGGTCTCGGGACAGCTTTTCGCTGGAACATCGGGACATATGGTGCGATTATTTTTATGGATGTGCTACTGCTCCACATGCAATTGCACGAAATCAAATTCGCGCCGGGCAGTATCCCGAAATTGTTCTCAAAACCGATTTTCATCTTAGTTGGATGGGGTGTACTGGCGCTGGTTTTGGCTGTCGTGTCAATTTATCTGAGTGGCTATGATCTCACCGATATTCAACTCCAGTTAAGCAATGTTGAAAATTCTTACGATGGCATCGGTAAAAGCACGGCAAAGAATCTATTGCCATTCATTAGCCCCGCATTTGCTATGATTTCGGGCATCGGTTTTCTGGTGTTGCTCTATCGTCGAAGCCTGCTCATACTGCTATTTTTCATTGGAGCGGTACTGGTTGCGCCTGTCTTTGTGTCCGGTGTTCCCAAGCAATTATTACCGGCTGTTCCGGCAGTCAGTTTGTTTGCGGTCGTCGGCTTCCACTTCATCTGGTATCAGATCGAAAATACCACTTTGCAGAGGGGAATGCAGGGTCTCTTCCTTATAGTATTGCTTGTTCCCTGGTTTGTGGGTGTGACCATTGAAGAAGAAGATGCACAATATGGACTGTGGTTCGAGCCAATGCCATATGACCGTGAAGAAATCACCGATGAAGGGGTTCGTTTTCATATCGGTCCGGGACGCGCATACAATACCCCGGAAGGCTTCCGACCGCTATTCGGCTATAGTTTTGTGTTTGCCGGTGATTGGCGGGACTTCATGCAGGAGCAAAATGACTTCTACCATGTGATTGTTCAGGAAGCCATCGACAGTGATTTACCGATTGTGGTGACGATGTATCCCAATGCTTATGAAGTCAATCGTCTGATCGGTCTCGGCTATACCACCACCGATGTGGAATATCGCGAATTCGATTTAGACCCGCAATATGTTGAGCGACGTTTTGTGAATGAAGAAGGCGATAGTGTCACGGTGCTGTATCATGAACTGCTCACCGATAGCTCACCGGAAGAATTGATTGAACTGCGTTACATTGCAGAGCGTTATGATACGATTATCTGGCGCGGATATATGCACACGTTACGGCACGCTTACTATATTGCACCGGAAACACTCACACGCTTGACGCCGAATTCTGCTATCCTCGATTTACAGGGACTCATGGATGCAATTGAGGGCGAAAACGGGGAATGAACGTCTCGCAAATTCCAAAAATTGAATTGCATTGTCATCTGGATGGGATTATCAGCCCCGGAATCGTCCGGGAAATTGTGATAGACCATCCTGACTACCCTGTTCAAGTGGATGATTTTGCAGCTTATCTACCTGTCACGGATTATGAGAGCTTTGTCAACTGGTGGCAGGTCAGCGATTTGATTTCCGGTCAGCTTGAGTTATATAAGCCTGTTTTGAAACAATATCTCGGACAACTCAAAGCGCAAAATGTTCATTATCTCGAATTATTTGTTGCCGCCGGAGAGCTTCCGTCCGATGTAAGTGCCGCTATTGATGCGATGCAAGCCTTCCGTGAATGGGTCAATCAGGAAGAAGCCGGACAGATTCAGGTTGAGTTTCTGGTGGCAATCAACCGGGCACGCACTCCCGAATCCATAAAAAATGTGACAGAAATTACCCTCGCACTCTACGAAAAAGAGCTTGTGTGCGGGATTGCCTACGCGGGTCCTGAAAAAGGACATAGTGTCGAGAAGAATCATGCGATGTTCGCACAATTTCATGAGGCTGGCATCGGCATTGAAATTCATGCTGGCGAATGGGTCGGCGCAGAGTCGGTTCGGGATGCGCTCAAGTCTGGCTTCCCTGACCGCATCGGACACGGGGTTAATCTTTTTCAGGATGAGCGCTTGATTGAGATTTTTCAGGAACGACAGATTCACATTGAATTTTGCCCGACAAGTAATGTCAAAACAGGCAGTATCAACACGATTGAAGCGCACCCGATTCATCAAGCACGCGCAGCAGGACTGAATTTCGGCATCAGCACCGATGACCCGGGTCCTTTTGAATGCAGCATGAATAGCGAGTATCAATTAATGGTCGATACATTTGGATTCACAGAAAGTGATTTTCAGCGCATTTATGACAATTGCCTGAATGCCCGTTTTGGGAAATCACGCCCGTAGTCTTGATCGTATCGCGCCGGAAAAATTGACCTGTAGAAAAAATACCCGGAACATCATCCCGTCGGTTGATGAGCCACCCGTAGACAGGTGTCATACGAAGCGGTAACTCGGGGCAGAGGCTTAAGAAAAACAGTCTCGAACGCGCACTCTATGCCGGAGAGAAGCGGCATCACGCTCGCCAGAACGCAATGTGTCTCTCCGGGCGAACAGCAAAAAGCACACGCAGCACCCATCAACCAAATCTGCGAAACCATCAGATAACCGTGACAATCCCCACTCTGTACATTAGAATAACTAAGACGTCGGTTCAGTCCGATGTTCCGGGACTTACCGTCGTTCTAGCTTGGAATGTCAGAAACGGCGGTAAGGACTCCTCTGTGAAATTGTTACGCAGAAGAAAGGGCAATTTCCTCTGCTGCCTCTAACTATACCCTATTGTCCTTATGATGTGCAACTAATTCGC
>ENA-OWNT01002465-OWNT01002465.1-seawater-metagenome-genome-assembly--contig:-NODE-2465-length-19324-cov-4.813374_pt1 | contig 19324 bp, 25 predicted proteins | sample MGYA00238136_ERZ651165 | MGnify/ENA primary metagenome ERZ651165 (study PRJEB26861, sample SAMN08777766) | seawater metagenome | isolation source: coastal seawater | place: USA: Florida | collected...
TAACCACACAGCTCCACTCAACCGCCGCAGTCACTCACTCTCACTCACTCACTCTCACACTCACTCACTCCTTGAAGGAAGGACGTCAAGGGGCGTGACTGGGAACCGCCCAACGTTTTTGCTCACTCCTCCGCGGCTGTGCCCACAAATCAGTCACTGCCTGCCTCCGCCGTCCGCTGTTGCCGTTTTGTCGTTTTGTTTTGGTCGTTGTCGTTGTTCGTCGTCGTTGTCGTCGTCGTCGTCGTCGCTTTGCTGTCGTCGTCGTCGTCGTCGCTTTTGCTGTCGTCGTCGTCGTCATCGCTTTGCTGTCGCCGTCCTCGCTTTGCTATCGTCGTCCTCGCATCGCTGTCGTCGTCGTTGCATTGCTGCCGTCGTCGTTTTGTTGTCGTCGTCGTTTTGTTGTCGTCATCAGGTTTCGTTGTCGTCGCTATGTTGCCGTTCGTCGCTGCTGATTGATCGGTGTTGTGGCATCATTGCCGCCTTCGTTGCCGTTGTCACCGTGGCGTGCCACTGCTCGTGCTGTGTGCGTCCTGTCTCCATCGTCGTTGTTGTGTGGCTGTTGCGACTCGTGATCTCGTCTAGCAATTGAGTTATGAAACCTTTCAAAGCAGCGCGGCGCAAATATGGACCACAGGTGTTTTGCGGGGTTCTCTCTACCCGTTTCATCGCAGGGGGATTCTCTCTCGGATTTCGGTCAGAAATTGAGTGCACGTTCATTCGTTGTTGAGTGCAACGCAGGCTATCTGTAGATATGGGTGACGTTATCTCGGAGGAAGAGGTGCGACGGCTTCTTCAGGTTGAAGTCCCCGAGAGTGTCGTGGCTGCTGCCAACGCCCCAAGCTTGTTTCGACAGTGTGTCGTGCTGCTTAACCGTGTCAATTACGAGAATGCAGCGCATTTTAACGAAGCGTTGACGTCGGGGTACGGCACCGTTGTCCAAAGTGTTCTCGATCATATCTCCCCGACCAGAGCGTTGTCAACTGATGATTCCGGGACGCAAGGCGGCGATGGCGTTGGCGTTGGCACCGAGGACGACAGTGGCGCAGTCATTGGTCTGGAAGAACAGCCAGGCACGGTTGCGCCCGACACATCCTTCGAAGGATGCAAGGTGACGGTGCTGCGAGGCCGCCCTTCGAGTCTTGCAAATCTGCAACGTGAACTCCAAGAGATTGTACGTGTGGGTGCCGAGGCAAAGGCACAAGCCACATCCAATCAAGATGATGAGACCACTGAGGCGTCACATCATACCAGCAAGCTGCACATCCACAAGTTAGACTCTTTGGTTCTTCTCGTCGACACGGAGTTCGAAGCCAGCGACGTTGCGACATTTGCTCCGGCAATTGACGTCGTTGTCCACTGCACCATGACCTCCGGAACGCTTCTATGTGAAACGGATCAAAGCGCCCCCTTCGTTCCATCTGTCGGCGACAAGGTGCTATTACGCGTGGATGGTGGTGAGAAAAGTTCGGACGATGCGCCCGAATCGTTGGTGGTCACAGTGGAAGAAGTCGATGCTGGAACGAACTTGTACACGTTGAAGGTCGTTGACGACGACACAGCGCCGCTGCATGAGAATGTTCCTGTTGACCGTTTGGCGCCTTGCAACGAGGTTTGTTGTGAGCGTCGCATTGCAGTGTCACACTGTCCGAAGTTTACTTGTGCCTGTGTCCAGGATGATGATGTCGATGACGACGACGCAGCCGAATTAGCAGCCATGAACCCCTTCGACAGACTACAGCGAGGAATGGATGACCTCAAGTGCGGTGTACTGGTCGAAGCGGAGTACCAAACCTTGATAGAGGAACAGATTGGCGCGCTGACGTCCGATGAAGCTGCAAAGAAGGAGGCGGCCGACATCGCGCGTGAAGAAGCTGAAGCGCAGCAAGCTGCATTGGCTGTAGAACAGGCTGCGTTAGCTGCTGAGAAGGCCCTGGCTGAGAGCCTAGCTGGCGAAGGAAATTCCGGCGACGAAGACGACAAGGTGAATGCTGACGCAGATGACACTGTTGAAAGCAAGGAAGGTGACGATGACATTCCCGTTCCAGCCCCGGTAGAACTTTTGAATGCCATTCCGGTGGGCCATGTTGTCAACTACACTCTAACTGCTGAAGAGCACCAAGCCGCTGTCGAGGCTGCCACAGCTGCGTATGATGCTCAGCACGGCACGCCTGACGAACGCAACGCGCTCGCTTCCAGTGCACAAGCTGCGCAAGAGGCCCTCGAACAAGCTCAAGAAGCTTCCGAGCCCGACGAAGACTTAATCGCGCAATTATCGAAGAGGGCCAAAGCTGCGGCGTCAGCTGCCGACTTTCCGGAGCTGCAGGAACCACCCAGCGTTGTCCGTGCCCGAGTGCACGAGCACGAGGTCCCAGAGGATGCAGCAGCATCCCCCGCACCTTTATATTCGATTGTGCTCCTCAACGGCCGCCAAGACTTCAAACACAGCATTCCCGAAACTGCGCTGGTGCGTCGTTGTTCGATATCACCACACATCGCAGTTTCAGGGTTCACATTGCACGTACATGTATTTGCAGGAGAGTGTGCAAGGTGGTGAGTTTCCTCCCGAGGCGTCGACACGACGGCTAAACATGGCCCGGCGCATGCTCTTGTTCGGGCTCATCACAAAAGCTGACTTCGACATCGCGCAGAGAATGATAGAACCAACGGAGGAAGACTTGAAAGACCCATTCGAGGTTGCACAAACGGCGCTGGTGAAGACCATCGCAGCAGAGGAAGTCCAGTCCGACATGACGGCCCCGATCCGCAACATAGTATCATGCTCTATACCACTGTGCCTTGTTCCTGAGGGCATGGAGCGCAATCCTGCCAAGGTACACTTGCAATATGCACTTGTTAGCTCCCCTGCTCATCTGTCCCCGTTCACCGTTGTGTTGCTAACCGCGTCCAGATTGAAACACGGCCATGGAGCTCATTTTTGAGTGGGGTTGTTCCCACAGCAGCGCGTGTGGCTGCCACGAAGGTAGAATGGAAAGGATTGATCGAATCGTTGCACTCCAACACATCGGCGGAGGATGAGAACACGACAACGGCAGCCGGTCACCACAAACGCACGAAGTCCACTGCTTCGAATAGATCAGCCAAATCTGTGAAGTCAACCAAGTCAGCTAAGTCTGCACACAAGCGCGTGGCGTCCTCCTCCTCAAAACCAGGGGAGCCATCACCATCGGATCTTCTCCTGCTCACGCGGTACAATGATGCCTCTCGGACGGTGCCACCCAACATCGCGCACACAGTCCCTGCCGTGCTGGAGTGTCTTTTGTACGCCGTGGACGAAAGTGCAACTGAGTTTGCACCGCCCGATCCTCCTGCGCCCACCAAAAAGAAGAAGAGAAATGGCGCTGGAAGTCCCAGTGGCAGCCGCAGTGGCAGCCGCGGAGCGAGCCGAAACGCCACACCTGCTTCAAAGGTAAAAGAGGCGACTCCCGGAGAGGGAAAGGAAGCCCGCCAGGATCCACAAGAGTTCTGGAAACTGTCAGCGTCGATCCTAGAGGCAGGCGACCGATTTGCACAGGCGGTACGGGTATTTGCCTGTTCGGCAAAACACCTGACACCGAATTCTAAGTTGTTGCTCGTTGTGCGTGTCGTAGGCTGTGTTGGATCAGGCTGTTCGCCCATGTGGTGTCACGTCTGGTGCGCGCGTGCAAAACATCCAGCGCATGCTATCACAGCTGCCCGCAGACACTATTCGTGGCGCAGGTGCGCGCCTTCCACTCTTGCATGCTGTTGCCATTCGAAAGTGCTAACAACTGATGCTTCTTTGCAGGCGAATGGAGATGTGCTCCCGCCGAGCGCCGCGCGATGGCTAAAACTGCGTTCGCCAAATTTAGCGCTGACACAACCGAACAAAAGCGAGATCAAATTGAAGTCGTGATGGAGTTCCAGAAATTGTACCAGAACAGTTGCCTCAGTCAGAAAGAGCGAGCGGCAGAGACAGCACCGCAACTTGACTTTTCATTTTGGAGGTATCGAGAGATGCTTGCTCCCACCACTTTGTCGCAGCGAGTGGCAGCTGCCATCCACAACGGATATCAATGTCACTCTCAGTACCTAGCAGAAAGCGATATGCTGCTGCTGCTATTAACAGCTGAAGACGGACTACGTGATTTCCGCATAGCAGCTCCAGACGGCTCACAACAGGTGAGATACAGTCCGTGTTTTGTACAGTGCCAGACTCATACTTAACATGTGGCTTTCTTGTGCCGTCAGCCTTTGGGTTCTCTGCGCAGCTCGTTACAACATGCGTGGCTGCAGCCCACCTTCGAACACTATTTTTCTGGAGTATCGCGGAAAGTGATCCCTGACTCCGCCACACTAGCATCCAAAGTGAAAAGTGGCGCAATCGACGCAGCTTCCCAGGTCGTGCCGACGTATTTCTGCAGCGATCCTTCGAAACTGTTTTCATCTGCACGACGAGTTGAGAATATTACGATGGGACCAGCTCGACTGCAGAAAGAGATCCGCGGCGTGGGGCCAAGCCCTGAGCGCACACTTCGGTGCCTCGTCAAGGGCCATGCAATTATTCTCAAGGCGAAAAGTACGCAACCTGCAACAGAGGGCAAGTCAACGCGCAGCTATTTTGTTGCCGACTTTGATGACGGCATGCGACTATCTTGGGATATTGACGAGGGTGCGGCCCACTGCACAAGAGGTTCTCATGTTCACACTCTGCGCGACGGAAGTGTTGTTCAAGAAAGACACGTAAGCAGTCGCTCTCGATTGGTGTTGTATATTCCACCTCGCGTCAAAGGCGATGTCTCTCACTGCTGACATGTGTATGGCGCCGCATAGGTACACGAACCTCCTCGTGGCAACTCCGCTGAACCCGCCTTCCCGGACAGCGACGCGGCGTTTTCCAAGTCCAAATCAAGTCCGCGCAAGGCTGTTGAGGTGAAGCGGATCATTAAAATGTCTGGTTCGGTGATCAGCCGCTATTCCAACGATGTAATCGAAGTGCGCAACGTGCGAGGCTGCATTGCGCGAGCTGTTCTTGGTGATGAGTCTTGGTCAGTGACCAATGTCGATGGAACTGTTGTGCATTGGAGCGAAGGGCAGCCTTTTGAGGACGTAGCACCGCCCGATCCTGAGGAATGCATCGATGGCACTGGCGCTGAAGCCATCGATGCCATCTTGGAGCGCATTGCAGACCAGCATGAACAAGTATCCAGCGGTCAAAGTCCGGAATCGAACACGTCGCCCCGCGTCAACGCTGCCCCGCCTGCGAAGCAGCAAGGTATTGGTGGCGCCATCGATGCTTCCGATTCTCCAAACGATGGCTTGTGGCGATTAGATCCATTGGTGCAAGGTCGAGTGTGCTCCTCCGGCGAAGGTTCCAGTGCAATGATCGCGATTCACTATTACAACGGCAACCGCGCCTGCTATTTCGGTGATGGCACTGCGATTTTTGCAACAGCTGCACAACGTGGTCCGTCAACAGACGATATTTATAGCAACGTTGAGGTCCAGTGCCCAGAACTAGGGACAGGAGTCGTCGCGTTGGCGAATGGGCGTGCGCGCGTCCTGATGGTCGACGGCTGTATCGCTGATGCCGACTTCTCGGGTCGTTCTGCGAAATGGTCGTTCCGCAGAAGGGATGGAATCGTTGTGACATTAGATTCCGCATCTGGAGTGGCGCATGTTGACGGTGGCTGCTTTTCCGCGCCAGCTGGTCCCATCGCAGCCAACCTTGAGAGAGGAGAGCTTGCATTTCGACAGCACAATTGCGCTCTTTTGTCCCTTTTCCAGGTTTGTTCAACGGCGTTGCTTTGCTGAACATCGTTGTGGAGAATTGATTGATTCACACTTTGTGTTTTCTTTTTCCTGACCAGCCAACAAACGCAGCATCACTTCCCGTCGAAGATGGAGCGCCACAAGCACCGTTGTTGTTTGTTGCCAAATCGCCACAGCTGCGCGCCGGAGCTTGGTGCCCGGGAACCCCTGCAGAAAGCATCGAGTGGGAAGACCTTGAGCTTGGCACCAACAGTGCCACGCAGTCGTGGCAACTGTTCCGAAAAGAGGACATCGCGGAATGGTGGACGGATCAACATCGAGCAGCACTTGCAATGGGCCAGGGCGGTCGCGGCAGTGCCGTTGATGTGTTGGACGATCGACAACTAAACGGCTTATTGGATGCGCCTTGGCAAGTATCATTCGACGGAAAGGCTCGAATGGTCCATGTGAAAGGATTCCCATCGAAGCTCAGCGAGCAAACGTTTGAAAAGTCGATTCAAATTGGACCGACTGCAAAAGACCTGCACAAGAAACGCATAGGTAGTTCGACAGGTGTCGTAGCTGTTCCGGACGGGTTTACGGCGCCATTGTTTCTGCAGCGGAGATGGACTGATGCTGCGACGAAGGCGAACACGGCATTCGAACAGAGCGGTGGGGCACGTGTGTGTTACTACCAGCGGCAAATCGTTGAGTTTCCAGCAGTTCGCAAGCAAGAGCAGGTACAACATTGTTTCAGTTTCGATTTTGTTGTCTTGCAATCACCCTGACCCTTTGCTGTAACGTTCCCAGGCCAAACTTGTGGAGCAACTGGCTCAGTTTGCGAAGTGGCAATCGAAGGCTAGCAAGGAATTCGGCACGCCAGAAATTGAATGGGACTCTGAAGCACAACAGAAAGAAGCAGCGCAAGTCCTGAAGAAAATCCACATCATGAAAGCACAGCAGGCCGAGAACGCCGCAATCAAGGCTGAGAAGGAACGGGCTCGCCAGCAGGCGTTGCAGGACGAGGAAGACCGCATTGCACGCATGAAGGTATGTGCGCTGAAACTTGGGACAATGGAATCTGTGTTCGCGCGTCCAACCTTCCACCGACTGCTCGTAGGCTGAACGACGGAAAAAGTCCGCGGTCACTGCCGTGCAACCTGTTGTCAAGAAAAAAGTGGTGGTGGATGATACCGTTCGATTAGCCCTTCAGCTTGCAGAAGAGATCGGCGCCCCTCCACGAAAGTCCAGGTTCGTGGGCTCGTTGTTTTTTGCAGACGTTGCATTGCGATGCACCGATATAAGGGGTAGTTGAAAATTGTGCACGTGCGGCGACTTAGGACGACGACAAAGTCAAAGTTCTGGCATTCCGACACTGGCACAGCAGCGCTGGACGAGGTAGCTCGGCGCGTTGCGTCGGATCCGGGTTACAATAGCAAGCGGCCCCGCAAGAAGGGTTCGCATTCGAGCAAAGCTGACAAGAAGCCGTCGACATCCCAAAAGATTAAGTCTGCACCCGCGGCGTCAGAGTCTGCTGCTACCCGACCTGCGGGCTCTGCTTTGAATGCCATCCGCACGCGGACTCCGCCTACGAATTAGTCGAAGCGCAGAGTTGACAACATCGCAATCTTGCACAGTTATTGTTTTACTTATTAGCTCACTATGACGAATTGTTGCTAACTTTCTATTCAACGCAATAAATTTTCGAAACCCTCAAAATTTACAGGGCGCTTGGTCTTGACTTGACAAACACAAAAATAGATTGGCGTCAAGCTACGCCTGCTTCGTTTCAGCACTTGCCACATCAGAGTCACCACCCTCGTCGTTAACTTCATTGTCGCCGGCACTGTTGTTTCCACTTTGGTCTGCAACTGCCACACTATCTTGCTCGTCGTTTTTCGTAACGATGCCAAGCTCAATTTCAGACTTGTCATTCTCGTCACCTACTGCAGCGTCGTCATTGCCCGGGGCGTCCGAACCAACAATTGCCAACATTGCCGGCATCAAATTGATCATTAACATGAAGCTGGCCGTCAGGGCAAGGTACTCCGCTGCAGTTGAAACCGCGCCCCAGGTGTTGCAGTTGGAGTCGATGCACGTGCCACGCCCAAAGCGAGAACCAGTGGCATTCCACGTACAGTTGTGCCCGAGCGCGCAGTCGTCCTGGTTCTGGTTGTTGATACAAATGTCCCATTTCACATGCAGTGACATCGTATGTCGATACACAGCTGCGAAAGCGATCCCACTGCCAATGATGAAAGCGGGAAACAGTGCGTAGCCCAAAGCTGCGAGGGCAGTGGTGTCGCCCTTGCAGAGTTTGCTGCAGCAGCTAGAACCGCTCTTCAAAAAGCGGGCAAGCGACAACAGTAAGGCGCTGAGCACAACCAAAACTGTGCCACAGCCGACACCCAGCAGGTGGAGCGCCGATGAGAATTCGGCGGCCTCTTCGGTGACAAAATCGGATTCCAGAACCGTGGGCAGCATGCCGGTAAGAATGACGGACACGCAGCCAATCATGAATACCCAAACAATGCCCACGTTCAAGTCTGATACGTGACGGTCTGGTGTCGTAGCATACTGGTTGCAGCCGCAGTGGTAGAAGCGAACACAGCAAAGGAGCTTTTGTGCATGCCGAAAAATTCCAATCAGCACCAAAGTCGGTGTCAAAGTTAGCGTCAAAAACATAAACACGTATCCCTGCCAAACTATGTTGGCAGAGACGCACGAAACAGTCGCACAATAGCCCATCGGTGATTCGCACAGTGGGGTGAGCACGGTTGCTCCCTCGATCAGTGCGCCAAGAACGGCGACCAATATGGTGGGAATCACGAGGCCACGCCCGAACATAATCCCGCAACACTCTCGGTTTGCCGTCGACTCCACAGCCTTGCCATCTGACTTCACACGAACCGAACCCGGTCGGTAGCAGTCGGCGATGCCTGTTACAATCACACAAACGAGTGCCAGCAAAACGCAAGTGGTGACTCCAGCCACTTCACTTTGTTGTGCAACGGGCATGTTAGTCCTTGCACGTCTCAAAACTCATCGGCAGGCGTCACACGGCGGCTCACAAGGTAACGAAAAGGTAACCACTGCTGTAACACACAAACGAAGAAATGAAAGCAAAACAAAAAGATAAAACAACGGTGGAACGAGCGAGTCAGCAGTAGCCAGCTCCGACTCTACACCGCATCCCATTCTTCTTTTGGACCTAGCACATACATGCGTCCATGCATCATGCATCTGCGGCATCCCAACCCTCACACCTCCTTCCCAATCAAACCTCTCTTGCTCCAACTTTCCCGTCTACGCTTGCTTGTGCGTCGAGCGCGACGAGGGTCCGTGCTTCGCAGGACAAGAGAGGGATAACGACGACGAACGACGACGAACGACGACGACACCGCGCAACGGCGTCAACGGTCGATGTCAATGACGGTGGCAGTGAACGAAACGTCAGTCAGAGTCAATCAACAGTCAACCAACAGTCAAACGCATTTTGGTGAACGAAGAACGAAGCAGCAGACGACGAATGACAATGCAAACGACGAACGACGAACGACGAACGAATGCATTTTCTCGAGGACGGCAACGAAGTCAGCGAGTCAGCAACGTTACAAGGGCTTGGCGAACGATCTGGAAGGCATGTGACGAAGGAAAAGGAGGGAGTGGGCAATAAGAGAACGACGGCGTGGCGGTGACTGGGTGCTGCGACACGATGCAGGATGGAGGATGCCGGATGTGAAGTTGTGAGATGCAAGATGGCTGCACGCCGACGCCACGTCGGTGCTCGAACGCACTCGAGACAGCTAGCGAGTGTCGGGCGATTGAGATAGAGAGATCAGGCTGTGTCAACCGCGCATGGGGCGGACGACGACGTTGCTGGCACTTGCGTGACAAACGAACAGCTGCTTTGTTGGTTGTGTCATTGTTAAGTTGCAGAAAGTTTTCCGTTCAGAAAATCGCACAACGTTCATTCAACCACCAGATAGCTTGACAAGGCTCGCCGTGAGAGAAAGTTCGAGGTGATACTTTGACATTGTATTTGTTGGAACATGAAGTCATACACACTCGTAGTTGGCATCGTGTTGCTCTGCGTTTCAACGGTGCAGTCACGAACTGTGGACACAGCTGACCCCAAATGTGACGAAGGAGTGCTTAGCGACGACCACTCTGTGTGTTGCCCGACCGAATGTGGGTCGTGTGGTGGACACGATTGCAACGCGCGCCCCGGGGGACGCGATTCATGCTGCGAACTTGCCATTCAGAAAAGTGGACGCTCTTGCGAAGCAAACAGCGCGCCATGTACGATGGACGCACCTGCTCCGCCGTCGGGACTCAGATTCGCGAATTCATACGGTGATCACATGGTCCTGCAAGAGTCACCTGCTCGAGCCGTTGTGTGGGGATACTGCGGGCCACAAGGTTGCGACGATGTTCGCGTGAGTTTGGATGGAGTGTCGAACGTGCTTGCATCTCCTGGTGGCGAAGCTGGGACTTGGATCGCGAAACTGCCAGCAACCGATGGTGGCAGCAAGGCGCACACTGTGATCGTTAGCGATGGAAACCAAACTGTGACGTTGACCGACGTGCTGTTCGGAGATGTGTGGGTTTGCTCCGGTTCGTAAACCCATGCTTGTGCAGCTTCCCTGCATTGACGTTGGCGTTGCTCCCCCTAACTCAGTGTGCTTCGGTTTGATGTTGCAGGGCAATCAAACATGGCATTTTTGCTTGAGAATGCCTTCAACGGAAGTACCTTCGTCAACGAGTCTTCGAACTATCCACTTCTGCGCATGTTCACCTCCTTTAAGGACAAGTCCGATGTACCGTTGATTGAACAACCGCATGTTGAAGAGCCGTGGGCAGTTTCCAGCCCGTCCGCCGTCTCCATGAATCAAGCCGGTGTCGACGACGATAACTGGCTGTACATGTCTGCAGTGTGCTACTTGTTCGGCCTTCACATTCATCAACACACCGGCAAACCTGTTGGTCTCGTCAATACGAACTGGGGAGGAACGCCTGTTGAGTTTTGGATGAGTAAAGATGCGCTGGACACATGCGAGCCAAATGCCACGAACGAAGCCGGCGGCGCATACAATGGGATGATCAAGCCATTGCTCAACATGACGATCTACGGCGCTATTTGGTACCAAGGGGAAGCGAACAGCGGCGATCCTTTGTCAGAACTGGATTTTCAGGGATTGCCGTTGTCCAGATATGGCTGCCACTTTCCTGCAATGATTGAAGACTGGCGGCAAAAGTTCAACGAGGGATCGCTCGGAGAAACTGTCGACCCTTACTTTGGCTTCGTCCAACTTGCCTCGTGGGAGTCTGACATTCACCCAGCTTCCGTGCGATGGGGCCAGCTAGCAGGTATGTTGTAGAAACATCAATCACCCGCTAGAGCTGTCGACGAACCAGCATTTACATTTGCATTGTGCTGTTTAATTGCAGGTTACCCGTCCCTTCCGAACGCTCGCATGAACAGGACTTTTAGCGCAATTGCTATCGACCTCACCGATCGCACGTCTCCCTTTGGTTCAGTCCACATCCGTGACAAAGCATCTGTCGCCCAGAGATTGGCCGCTGGTGGACTCGCTGTTGCGTACGGCGCCGACACGTACTGGCAGGGGCCGACTGCCAGCGCTGCGACATTGCATGCAAATGGCGACGTTTCCGTTACGTTCTCCAATTGCGGCGCGCATGGATTGAATTTAGCCAACACCAGCGGTTGGGAACTTTGCGTGCTCGGTGGCGACCAGAACTGCTCACAGGCCAACTCTCCGGTTGCCCGCGGCGGTGTTGGTGACTGGATCAACGCTGTCCCAGACCTCGAGTCGTCAACGTCGATTTTGGTGACCACGAACAGTTCTGACACCAACGTGCAAATCGACAACGACTCGACTGTGCTGGTACGTTATGCCTGGGATGGCCTCGCTTTCGAGTACATGCAAGCGGGAGTCTACGCGCACGATGAGGGCTTTCCTGCTGGCCCGTTCGTACTTCTCGCTTCAAACTAAAGAAATAAATTATGGCGAAGTTGGTGCATCAGTTTCCGTTTCTTCGGCTTGTGTGATTACTGCTTGTGTTTCGTTTGGTGCGGAATCCATTTCCGCTGAAACAGTTTCAACAGCTGCTGCCCCGCTCTCAGTGTCTTCTTCTGCCTGGGCCTCCGTGCCTCCATCTTGCGTCGTGGTCCGCGTGGACAACGTTTTCGACATTTTGGATTTCATCAGAGCAAGCGCGGATTTCTCCGACTCCGTCAACGGGATAGGGATTTCGTTGTCAACAAGTTCCTTTTCCAGAGATGCAAACACTGGCTCATAAGCCTATGGCACAAGAGATATCGTGCACGTTAATGGCTGTGCCAGCAGTGAAGGCGATACCGGCGATACCGTACCTCGGTGTTCGAGAATGCATCTCTAACGAGCCGCAACACTTCCGCTTTGTCATTGTAATGGTCGTTGCAAAGTTTTAAACCATCCAATCGCAATCGACGTCCAGATACCTAAAGTAATTGACCGCACAGTCTGAGAAGTGGCTCTCTCAACAGACGCATGGACTGCCTGAGGTGTCTTACCATATCTATCGTAATTTTTGGCGAGCCTTGTGCTTCCCGAGCAAGCATTTTCTTGAAAGAAGAACACACACCACATCAAGAGCGAAACAAACGAGAGGCATTGGCTAACTGCATGTCCACCACCTCCTCATGTTCTTTGGTCATTTGCGATCGAACTCCAGGATCTTCTTCCATCTCAAGCTGCTGTGTGAACTCGGCATTCAGGTCAAGAGTCTACCAGTATTCATATAAGCGGGGGATCATGCGAGTTGGCGATGGCGTCAGCAACGGCGAGGCACCTACCTCTTGCTCCAATGCAATGGCCTGCATTGCTGTTTGCAGGTCAGCGACCTGCTGGTCCATTTCGTCAACTTGCTTGTCAAACTTGGTGATGGCCTCGAATACCTGTGCATCACGATGGAGTTAAGGCCACAGCCAACCTTCTGTCATACAAATGAACAAAATATACCCTTTGCTTTTCATCGCGCTCACGCTGCAGCTTGTCTCGCTCGCCGATCGCGAGCTTGCGGAGAACTTGTGTTCCTAACTCGTCGACAACAGGCAGCCAATGCCTATCGCGGACCTTGATCCACAAGCGAGTAGTGTTGGGTCTGTCTGGTCCATACGGCGATTTCTCAGCAGACACCAAGTTGTCGTCTTGCGGAGATGGAGTGTCACTTTCACCGACGCTTGCGCCGTGAGTGGTGTCTTTTGAGTCTTTTGTCGTGCTTCCTTCTTTCGACTCCAGTGGAGGCAGCTGCACGTTTTGAGAGTCACTGGCAATCTTGGAGTCGGTCGCTTTTGCTTGGCGTTTGGCTTTTTTCTCTGCTTGCTTTTTCTCAAACTTAGCTTTTTCTTCGGCGTGAAACGCCGCTTGTTTTGCAGCCGCGATCCGCTCCTGAACCAATGGTTTGCCGGCGACGTGTGTTGTTACACTACTCAAACCACCCTGCATTGTGCATGCCGACTTGAGAACGAACCTTTTTCTCGACCAGCTCCTCCTCTTCCTTCTGCTTTCGATCGAACTCTCGTTGGGCTCTGGCTTCCAAAATGGCGGCTTTCCTTGCAGCTGCCAATTCCGCAACTTCTTCCTCGATTGCGGCGGCTTGCTTCTCAGCCTTTTTCACTTCTTTGGCCAGATTCTTCAGGTTGGCTTTGTGCTGTTTCAACTTCACCTTGAGATTTGCGTCGTTCTCTTTGTGTTGCTTCTTCTGTTTAGCTTTGGCCTTAGAAGGGTAGACGAGTGTTTGCTTTGAGTTGCAGCCGCCACGAAAGCAGCACAGCACCGCAACGCTCTCCAAGCAAGATGATAACGGGAGCTTACTTCTTTTTCGCGCTCAACGCGGTCAAGTCCGCCAACAAAAGCCTCGCCAGTCTTGATGTTGTAATATGTGTCGCCATACCTGGCCAACGCACGTCACATCGGTGAATACAAACACGGGCGAAGATCACGATTGGCTGTGCAGTCGCTTACTCTTTTTCAATTCGGGCGTATTCTTTGTCTCGCTGCAACGAGCTTTGAGACTGTGCTTGCTCTTCCTGAAATTCACGCTGTTGCGCCGCCATCTATTCAACCACAATACGAAAGGGCAGAACATAGTTGAATATCCCAGGAAAATGTCACGGAATCGCATTGTGTTGCCGGGAGATATGTACGGACCACAAGTTTTGCGGCACCCTCCAGTGTGACGGCATCTTTCTCAATAGCAATCTCCTCATTGTAGTCTTCTTCTTCACGCAAGTCTTTTTCAATTCGAGCACGCTTGTCAATAATCTCGTCATAGTAGTCTGGTAGTCACAGGGCAAAAACTCATTTAGAGAGCATCACTGGAAGTACCATCCATACCGATTACGACTCACCTGTGGTGACATGTTCGGCTTCTTGTTGCACTACGAAGTCACCCTCGTGAATTTTGGCCTCGTCTGTCCGTAGAGCATTCATAGCTGGCTTCGAATAGTATTGGGCAGTCTCAACCACACACATCCAGACTGGTGGGCTTGATCGTTCGACGAACTCGGCGAGGGATATGCCCAGAAACGCGGCCTTGGCCTGGTTTCGCAGCTTCTCCTTCGCAGCGTTGAGCTTTTCTTCCTCAATTGCATACATCTTCTTGCACTCAATAGAAGCATTGCCGCCGTGTCCTGCAAGGAAAGTCATCGCGCCGCTTTGGTATCGACGTCACAGCTTTCAAAACTCGTGCGGTGAAAGCAAATAAGATCGTACCTTTATGCATTTCAATGGCTTTCCAAATTTGACCTTCTTCCAAAAGTTTGCCGAATCGGGCACTAAGGTTCTCGAATAAGTCTCCCCATTCTCCCTGCCGCAGCTTGTCTTGATGGATTTCAATGATCTTGCGCCGAATTGCAGCCTGTTCCAACTCGTGTGGGGTTGGTTCGTCGTCGGGAATTTCTTCTTCCTGGACGGCGCACAAGCTTGAAGTGACGCTACATTGGTGCGAAGGCGTCGCAACCCGAGCTGAGAACTTACTTTCGGGATCCACAATTCAGTGATCTTGTGTTCTGCAATTCGCTGGTCCAATGTCTTCAGAGCAGGTCGCTCCCATTGCGAAGTGCCGGACGCTTCGTGAAAAAAGTAAACAATGTTTTGAGATGGATCGTCGGGATGTGGCTAAACGTTCAACAACAGGCGGTCAGTGTGGGTTCGTCAGATTTTAATGCCACTCAAGTCAAATCGCACCATTTCGTGGGCAGTCCAACCCTCCACATTGTTTAAGTCTTCCTCCTGTGGCAGCACCAACGACACGTTTAGCACTGCATTTTTGGGTCTTCCCCCCACGCCAAACGCCTCTCACCTCCCGCTTTTCCTCATCGCGCCGTGCTTCCAGCGCAGCAATCATCTTGCTGGATGTTGTCACATCTTCGATTTCGTAAAACCGGCAAATTCTCCGCAGAACCGGAACAGCCTGGCAAACCTCACATATGTGAATCTTTGTCGCAGTGGAAACGCATGGGATACACCCTGACGCTGACGCACCATTGTACGGTAATCTGTGCCGAAGCCTAAAATCGCTTTCTCTTCAGCCTCCAAACGAAGTTTAAGATTCGCTTCTTGTTGTATTTTCTCTTGGCGCATTCTCATGTTGCCATCCTGAGCACGTTCAATCACACCAAGAAGTTTTGCGTCAGTTGTGCTGCCGCCGCGTACTTGTTGGCAATCATGCACTGCACTGCTCACCCTCAACAGAACTTGCAGCTTTGTTCTGAGGTGCTCTACATCCAGCTTTTCCAAGTCAAACAACATTTTGTTCATTTGCGCCTGAGTAAAATGACCATGCACATTGCGATCGTCAATATCGTTCGCAATAGTGGCAAACGGTGAAGTTGTCGCTGCGGAGGACACCAACGGAACAAACCTGAGACTCTTGATCATCACATTGCAAATCATAGATCAGTTTACGGCACGTTGCCGCATCCATGAACTCGGGTTGGAGTTCTCGTTTCGCCTCAATGTCATCATAATGAACAAAGTCTTTTGGGACTGGTCTACCGTCATGTTTGTCAAACACTCGTTGAGGTTCGCCGTCGTCATTGCCATCGTCTTGTGTTTCTTTGCCATCAACATTGTCGGCGGCTTTTCCGTCGCTCGTGTTCGGTCTGTTCGCGGCCTTCTCGGCAGCTTCCAATTTTGCTTGCTCATTTTCCTTGTCCTCTTCCGACTTTTGAGCTTCGACGATTGCCATGCACTGGGTGCATGAACACACAGTGCCGAACAGCTGCAGCATTTTCGTCGGCAAAAAAGCAGTGCATCAAGCGTGAACGCAAATGAGGTGACTGGTCCATGCAAGTGTGGCCACACACCTCAAAACCGGAGCAATATATTTCCGTTCCCCCGTTGGCATTCGGCCCTGTCAAAGCAATTTTAAAGCGACGAAACCCAGCGCACGGCGCTTCGCTGTAGGACAATCCAAAGTCGTTACGATAGACAAGACAGGCTCGAAAAATGTGCGCAAGCACATACCCGCCCTTCCGCACAAGCTGCCTTTCGCGAGCGCCTCCGTGCAAAGTGCAATAATTCGAAGGTTTCCATCTCTGCAAAGAAAACCGGCACAAGTAGAGGCGATTGTTGAGCCAAGGCATCATCTGAAGGTGGCCGCGCGTTGGGTTTGACATACTTTCTGAGAGCAAGAAAACACCAAGCACATGTCTTCGTGCTCTTGACAGCGCGCGTGGCGAATGGCGGTGATATCGTCACGGACGGTAAAGCCCCGGAAGATGGCTGGTTCAAGCAGCTTGGCACGTCTTCGCTTGGCGCGCGCAACTGCCAGCGAGTCAGTTGCGAGGATTTTTATCCCCGCGGCTGCACGAATGGCCAACGAAAGTATACACACAAGGACAATGAGCACGAGAGTTGGTGACAAAGGGCCGGAGGTTTTGCGCGCAGGCACTCTGGACCCACACACACACACACGTACGATCTGTTCGGACTCCAGGCTCCACGAGAGGGGCGATCACTGTCGAGCAGCACGGCATACAACACCGAACAAGCTTCTCCTTGAAGTCAATGTTTTCACAATAAATTCGGAAAGTCGCCACCGCTTCTGGGCCGCACAAAACATTCTCGTCTTGATGCGAAATGATCTCGAACCAACGCCCACCGTCTCGCGAACCAAGCAGTCTCCACGACCGCATGGCATAAAACGGGGAGTTCTTGCCATGGCGTAGCCGGTAGTGCGTCGGGCAGAAGTTGGGGATGTGATCTGGTAGAATTACAGAAAACCAAGTTTTTGGATGATCGGGTACTCCCTTTGCGAGTGAGCTGCAAATACGCTTCCCTTCGGTGCGCTCCCTGTTGGCAAACCGCGGTGTGTCTCCAATGATCGTCCGCAGTGGAAAACCACCGTGGGGTCCGACGGACCACCCTGAACTTTCGAACTGGACATTGGTGCGTTGCGCTGCGTATTGCTCGTCATCCAGATCCTTGGGTTGGAAAATAAATCCGAAAAATCCGTCGTGAAAATCTCCGTCAACGGAATCGTCGCGCTGCACGACGAACTTTTGCTTCGGTTGGGGCACTGTGATTGGCATGTCGCATCCACGGCGGTTGCAATGTAGTTATTGAGGCGCAGGCCGAGGCCCACCAGCCGGCATTGGAATTACATTCTACATGGCACACGCCGAATTCTATCGGTCGTCGGGGAATATCAGTTGAGAAGCACGACAATTTGAGATTCCGGCTTACTTTTTCCAACTGCTCGCAGACCTTTCATTTCATCGAGCAACCAAATAACTTTCACGTTCAGATTGGCGCACAATGAACGATTGATTACAACAACAACAGCAGCAACAACGACAACAACGACGAAAACAAAACCTGTACCACCAAGACCATCCCTACCAACAACCACACCGTTGGCGATACCACCACCACCTCCTCCAACAACAACAACAATCATCCAACAACCTATCAATCGACTTCAATCAACCAATCAAGTCATCAAACAGCGACGACGACCGAACGAACACCGACGACCGACGACAGACACAAAAAAGCGACGAACTTCCGCCGTTACAACAACAACAACAACGACTTCATTCATCAATTCAATAATTCACCGTACTTTCCGTACATTCAACTGTACTCAGGTATTAAGACTTTGCGTTTGATCGACATCACTTTTTCGGGGCGAACGTCACTCTTCATTCATCAATTCAATAATTCGCTGTACTTTCAGTACATTACATTGTACTCCGGTATTGCAACTTTGCGTTTGATCGACATCACTTTTTCGGGGGCGAAGCAGCGCAGCGTATCTATCCATAATCGGGACTCGTATCTCTGCACTGCTGCACCGCTGACAGTGAAACTGAGAGTAATCCTGTAACGGTAATACAACGGTTTAACAGTGCATTCCTATCTCAGGATATTATGTTGCAGTGCTGTAATGGAATAACAATGTATCCCTGATCGAGAATGTAGAGGATCTTTTTGTTTGCTGCGTGCGTGGCAGCTGACAGGCAGACGACCGGCGTGACAGCGACGGTGGCAGGAAGGTCGTTCGTTGTTTTCCGTTGTCGATGTTCGTTGTTGTTGCCGTTTCTGCGCACTGCGACGACGACGACGATGGCGACGACGACGATGGCGACGACGACGACGACGACGACGACGACGACGACGACGACGACGTCGACGATGACGACGACCGGCGTTGCCGACGGGTTGGCTGGTTGGCTGGTTGACTCACTGACTGACGACTGACGACTGACGAATGTGATGGTTGTTGTTGTTGTTGTTGTTGTTGTTGTTGTTGTTTTTGTGAGTGGTGGTGGCGTGGGCAGGTGGAGTTGGTGGGTGGCGCAGCGCGTCGGCGTTTGAATGAATCGAAGGAGGTCTCTCTTTGACACACTATGCATGTGACTTGTGTGAAACAAGGCGGCAAAGGCAAAGTCATCCATCGACGCAATCTCCTGCGGTGTTACTGGCTGTTTCGCGCAATCATGCGTGCTGAATGTGCGCAGGTGTGTGGACTCACAGGTGTGAGCGGGTTGCTGTTGGTGTGCGCTGCTGCGTGAGGATGACGTGTCCACGTATGTATGCTGCGTTTTCGCCGAATGCGCCGGCGGCGCTGGCGGTTTGGGCACGCATTCCTCCTTTGCCTCCTTCCGCCGAGCAGCGAACGCAAACAACAGCGGAAGACGCCGGCGTGTTCCACAGACCGCAGCGCCTACATTTTAGTATCTGTCGCAAACGAACGTACACGTGCATGGATGCGCGTGAAGTAAACACGTGAAGTAAACACAACATGGCGCCAAGCATACTGGAATAGCAAGCGAACAGCTTCCGTCTTGAAGATAAACGACGACTTCACAGCATGTGATGTGTGTTATCAAAGACACGCATCACGTTGTAGACCATCAAGAGGTCAATGGTATCGAGTGGCCATTGGCATTGCTCAACTTTGGACAGCCTCCACCGCAAAGAGAGTCATCGTCCACAAGTCCAATGCACTTGACTCCAAACCAAGCCAAACAAATAAAACCGCATTTTTTTTTTTTTTTTTTCAAACCAAACAACCAAAATTT
>ENA-OWNT01002468-OWNT01002468.1-seawater-metagenome-genome-assembly--contig:-NODE-2468-length-19308-cov-6.963132_pt1 | contig 19308 bp, 24 predicted proteins | sample MGYA00238136_ERZ651165 | MGnify/ENA primary metagenome ERZ651165 (study PRJEB26861, sample SAMN08777766) | seawater metagenome | isolation source: coastal seawater | place: USA: Florida | collected...
GTTGTTGTTGTTGTTGTTGTTGTTGTTGTTGTTGTTGTTGTTGTTGTTGTTGTTGTTGTTGTTGTTGTTGTTGTATGGTTTGCCAACAACACCGCTGTCAGGATGAATTTAGAATGGACTTGGAACGTCGATGTCCGTTGTCAAATTATGAAATAATGAATCTATATAAATTTAGTGTGGACCACGGGAGTCTTGTCACTCCGTCACAAGCCGAGGTACGACTTTCGACAGTAAGGTTGGGCTCTATGGCACGCGACATTGCGTGATCGCCATCCTTCTCCCCACGTTCGAACATAGAAGCTACTTGATCAAAAGGTGCGCTAGTTTTGCTCCTGCCATCTTGGCAAACGTTGTGTAGTTCTGTGCGTCAAAGAACTTCTGCAGCTCGTCGCAGTTGGAAGCAATTCCATAATTAGTCGCGCACTTTGTTGCGTTGTGCTTGCGCTTGCGATCTCGGGAGAAGGTGTCTGTGCAGTTTTTGTGAACCAGCCCGACTGTTTTGGCGATCCGCTCCAAGTAGTTCAACTCTCCTTGCAGGAACCTTTCATATGTGTAAATATGCACGGGAACGCCGAGTTTCAGCAACTGTCGCATTCCTTCCAACTTGGACTTATAGTCTCGGAGCTGGCATCAGTGCCCGTCATATGGAGCGCATCACATCGTTGGTAGGAGAAGAGCCGCAGCAGCAGTCAAACAAACACGCGTCAGACATCAAGAAATTGAAGCATGCTGGTGATAACTTTTCAATGCAGATGGACGCACCCGTTCTTGGACTGCCTTGTCCAGAGCGCTAGTTTGAAATTCAATGATATCCTCCGGATCCCCCTTTGACAACTGTCCATTTACCCAAAAGTATGTCGCAATTGCCCAATCGAAAAGGTTTTCACGAACTAAGTATACGACTGTGTGGTTGACAAAATTTTTGGCATCCTGCCGGCCTGTTTCTGGTTTAAATCTGGTCAGGAATAATTCATTGTCACTATTGTTGATTTCGTCCCACATCAATGGATGGATTCTGTTGGCATCGTGCCTTTCTGAGCAATCTGTTTTAACGCACAGGTGTGCGAAAGCCTCACACGATCCATGAGAACCCTCGTGCACGTCGTGAAGAATGAGTACTTTACTGTCGGCTGGGTGGAAGTGCACAACGATGACTACACTAACAGCGACCACAAACTTCAAAGCTCGCCTCAATACTTGCCTCAAACCGAACATTGTCGTGGGGGCACCCGTGGCACGCGTGAAAGAGACGATTGGCCAAGGAAATCTTGTTGTTGGAAACAAATTTCGCCTCCCAGACCAATTAGTTTTGGCTATGACTTTCGCCACGAAGCTGGGTTGCTGCTTGGCATGTGATGCCCACATGCATGATCGATATGCAAAACTTTGAAAGAGCGCCACCATCCGCCTTCGGTCGCTTACGACAGTGTAAGAAACTGCAACATGTCAAACAACACCCCACTGCAACTGTGATTCAACTCAAATACACCGCAAACCACCGCAAAGCAGATATGATAACAGCCATTTGCTGCTGCTGTTGTTGCTCTCTTCGCGGGTCCGTGTCGGTGTCGGTGTCGGTGTCGTCGTCGTCGTCACTGTCACAGTTTCCGCCGCCACTGTCGTCGTCGTCATCGTCGTCGTCACTGTCACTGTCACAGTCACCGCCTCCCATGTCGTCGTCGTCACCGTCGTCGTTGTTGGTCGTCGTCGTCGTCGTCGTCGTCGTCGTCGTCGTCTTTTGTGGTGGGGGAAGCACGACGACAACACACAACGACATCAACGAACGGCAACGAACGGCACAGCAAACGGCAACACGAACTGGCCGCGCCGGGCCGTTGCTTCGAGTGATGTTGATAACTCGTCGACTTTTCTGCATTTATACTCCGGTATGTACCGCAAACCAAACTACGTAAAACAGTACTGTACTGTACGTAAAGTCATAGATAGTCCGCACTTCAACGACGACGTTGTCAACCCACCCACCAACCAACCACCAACACGCAACGCGGAGAGAGAGAGAGAGAGTGTGACGCACCGACGACCATACCATAATTCCATAAAAATGAATACTATTAGTACATTACTCAATACCGAAGTACAAAGAAAAAATGAATAGAATTATGTGCAGAATGATGCGTCACCACGACGACAGACGCCGACCGACGACGCCGGCGATCGCGGCGCAGCGACGCAGCGGCCATTGTGACGTGGGACGACCGACGACCCGACGACGGAACGACGGAACGACGGAACGACGGAGAGCCGCTTCGTCGCATGTTCGCAAGATGTCGAGGGTCGGATGAAGGGTGGCTTGATGACGGAGGGGCAGACAACATAATGCAATGAAGACTAAGGAGGTTGTGGTGTTGGTCCGAGGTGGACGATTTCGTGAAGCTGTGGCGGGCGTGATGGCTATGAGGGCGAAGGTATTTTGGGCTGACGAAGGTTGGGGGCTCACGGCACCGCGGCGGACGGCGGCCGTGGGGTGGTAACAAGTGATTGTGCAGATACTGATACGAACGGAGCCCATAATTAACCGCAAGAAGAGTAGGTACCTCAAATTTGTGACGTAAATCACTCAGTTTTCGTTCCTTTTGGTGCGGCGAAGGCAGTACATTGCACAGAGCCACAGGGAGTGGAACACGCACTGATTGTAGCATTTTGCCATGCAGGACGTGCTGCGCGCCATGGAGGAAGCTGAGAAGCACACCCGACTGGCATCTCACATGTCTACTAATGGCGCACAACAAAGTCGCGCCGCCAACAGCACGTCTTCTACCTTCGAGCACACTGTTGGAAGCTTAACGTACCGAGTGGAGCCTCCCCCGAAGAAGGAATCGAAGTTCAAACAGCAGCGCGTTGCTCAGCGCTCCGCGGGTACCGGCAACAACTCTCACAGTAAGGCAACCACTAGTAGCCCCAGCAGTCAACATCAATCATCCACGTCGTCACAGGCAACACGCCAACCCCAATCTCAAACAATGTCGAATGCCGTGGTATTGTCGAAGTCACCGAAAGTTGAGGCTCAAGTGCAGCAGCCCGATTTGCCAACGGTTGATGATCAGTCGGGTGACGTCGCGGAGTCCAAGCAAGAGGAGGTTGCACACGATGTTTTGTTTGCACAGGCAATGGAATTGCTATCGGCGGCCAAAATCATGCCTTTATTGGCGCTCGTGAAAGCACATCCAGTGATCGGGCAATTTTATTTTCACATTGATGGCACATTCCTGAAAAACTCAGAAGCGGCCGCGTCTTCACCGCAGCAGACCCTGCTTCAAATATTCTCCAGGGCTGGTCTATTTTTCGTCGTGAAATTCCTCACCCAGTACACGCGGGAAGCGCTTTCAAATGCAAGTAAGGGCGCGACGCCCCATTATGGTCCTCAATTTGTTAATATTGAGGCTCGTGATGTCATGTTCCGAACGTCGCTCCATCTGGCAGCAATTGGTGATCTCAGCTTCCCGAGCAGCGACAACACAAGCGCGAGATGCAACCAGGTTCGGCCCACCTATGGTGTTGATAACGACTGGGCTTCTGGTTTACCAGTTTTGCTCGCAGGTATCCGTCTACAAGACCGTCAAGACTCTGCTGAGGGCAGGCGCAAGGGTGAATGCGCGCGACAAAGACGGATTCACTCTTTACCATCACGCCGTTCACAATGGACGCCTCAAAGTAGCTCAATTGTTGCTGGCGCCTGTCGTGCAGAAGAAGGTGCACCATCTACCAACTCTCACACAAACTTTTGGCAATGGCTGCTGGTAACTGTCTTCTGTTGCTATTTTTGCAGGTCGTGGGACGGCTTCTTCGTGCGGACCGTTTTCTGCTCACCAACGCTGAAGATTCTGCAATTGGTCTGGCTGCTTTTGCGGGGCATCACGACGTTGTTGCGATGATGATTGCGAAAGGAGGTTCGTTTTACGCAGCAGAACTTGATCCATTTGGCTGCACAACCATCGCCCTAATACTGTGTCTGATGCAGATGTGTCTCGAACGTCAAACTACCTTGGATACACCCCGCTCCACTGCGTCGTGCTCGGTTGTCCCGTCACGAAGGGCGACGCTGCCAGCAGCACCGTTGAGCGCTGGCTAGCTACCGCTCGGCTGTTGCTGGATGTACCAGCAAACTATGACATCAATTCCGTGAGTCTAGATGGCAATACTCCGCTTCATCTTGCAGCACAACGCGGATTGCAGCAGATGGCAAGGCTTTTAATTGGCGACGAGTTGGCCAATGGATTCTGTGTGCCGAATTGCAAGGTGATACCGTGTTGACCCTTGTACGCGATAGCATGGAAACGAACATTGACTGTACGTCTCATACACAGGCTCGCGTTGATATTCGAAACGCATTCGGGGCGACCGCAGCGGAGACGGCCTTGCAACATGGACACACGGTTAGCTTTGTCCCTCGTGGTTCTACTACATTCGCTGACTTTTGTGACTTGATTCTCTTGGTGTGCTGTGGTGTTGATGATTAGGATATTTATGACACGATTCGTGGTGCTAGTTTAGACGATACCCGCAAGTGCGGGAACGACGCTAAAACTGTTACAATCCTTTGAGCGTCCAGCAAACAATGGAATGAATGTATGGCAACTAAAACACCTTTGGCATCCACCAATGCCCACCAGCAAAGAAATATGAAAGAGTAAAAAATAATCCTGTGATACCGCTACTCCCAATGTCCGTCACCAAATTTTGCTCCCAGCAACTTATTCGGTCCAACTGCGTCGAGGACAAATCGGGGCACAAGTCGCCGCTGGTTGGTCGTGATTTCCACAACTTCTTGCCAGTTGTCATAAATCTCGTCTGGCTTTTGCGGATCAAGCTGCACAGAACACACGGTGGGCAGACACTTGAGACGCAGTCGCTCACAAAAAGCAGGGGCGCACACAGAGTAACACGGACCTGCACAAGGTTCGCATGACTAGTGAAATACTTCATCGCGAAGAAAAAGATGAGGGGAATTTGGATCAATACCGTGGCTTTGTACCTGCATCACCAGCCATCGTAGCGACAGTGAGAACAAGTCTGCACATGCAAGGCTCAGTGCACAACAACTTACAGAACAAGGCCTTCTGCAAGACCCATAGCGATTGATTCAGGATTTTGGCGCAGTGGAATTGCGAGCCACTTAAACACGCGCGTTTGAGCGAGGCTATCAGCTGCTTTGAAAATACGCTTCTCCCAGGTCTCCCACGTCTGTGGCCACCGCTTTTTGGCTCGGTCCACCAAGCGCCTTGGGCCGGGCCAACGGAAAATACGTTGGATCGGGCGAAAACGGACGGAGATCAACATTGTCAGGCCATACGCGACGTATTTAAGTCCTGCTACCATTGTCAGCAGCTTTGGAATGTCAGACTCCGAAATACCGTGCTGCTGCAAATAATTGTTGAGGGCTTCACGGATTGGTCCAGGTGGCTCTTCGTCATGTAGATTGTCACCCATGCCCACGTTGTCACCTAAGAATTCACGCAGATTGGAGTTGGTGGCTGGGCCAGTGCCAGTTTCGTACTGCCCAATGATGCGGCGACGATGAGCACTCTCACTGAGAACGCTGTAAATGGAGAAAGCGACAGTCCCAACAATTGCAACGTCTCCCAGACGTCGGCGAAGAGACGATGCATTCTTGGCAAACCTCGTTTTGGCTTCCTTGGATCGCATCTGTAGAATGGATCGTCTAATGCTACTGCGGAACCTGCCACGAGTTGGTGTCGGACCGGCAACCTCCGCCGTGAACGAACGGCCCCATTGCGGCCGTGCAGCAGCAAAGGGAAGTCTGCGCAAACTTGAGGCCGCGAGGCGAAACGCCATGGCTGGCACTCGACTTTGCCTTGCCCACACACGACGCTCTACGAACTACCGCACAACCGTGCTAAAAGGGTGCAAAAAAAATAGTCATTGTGTTGTGCAACTTAATTTCAATTGCGCTGCTGGCCACCCCCAGATGCAAAGTCCCTGTGCACATGGCGCAGCTCCGATTGGGACAGCCATGTGTGCATCTCGTCGACGTTGATACAACTACGTGTGTAGCACGACAACAACCACCGGCGCAACGTTGCAGCGTTGGAGTGCACCGTACAACGAAGCACACACGGTTGGAGCCTTGGCAGGGTTTGGAACACGCGGCGTGGTCGTGCGCGCACGTGCTCTCGGGCGCGGAATCTGAGTCTATGCCCCAACTTTGAGTCTGCAACGTCGACGTTCGACGTTCGATTTCGTTCGACGCTCCGTCCTTGTTGCGCCGGTCGAACATTTTCGAACACGGCACTCGCAAGCTTGCACATGCGCACAGAAACGGAAGCCAACTTGATACCAGTTCAAGACTCCAACGCCTGTGAGGCACAGTTTTGCAGGCTGTAACGTGAGTGAGTCAGGGGCAATGACCATACGCAGGTAGTAGGTAGGTCGTTGTAGAACAAAACAAAAAACGACGACGACGACGACGACGACGACGTTAGACGACGACGTTATCACCACCGACAACAACAAATTCAACTACCCTACCACCACCACGACCACCACATCACCAGCAGAATCAGAATCAGAATCAGCAGCAGCAGCACCACCACCACCACAACCAAATAACTCCACGACGACAACAACAAGAAAGCAGCGATGACAACACAACACAACAACAGCAATGGCCGCCGCCGTGCCGCCGTGCCGCGTGTTCGTTCGTTCGTTCGTTCGTTCATTCGTTCGTTCGTTCGTTCGTTTGTTGTGCTTTCAGAATTCGCGTGTTGACTGTTCATTCATTGTCTTCATTGTTGATTGTTGATTGTGCCTCCTTTTCACACTTCAACTCTCTTTTTTTTCACATTTTAGCACGGCGTTGCTGCACATTGATCATTTGGAGATTTTGGAGATTTTGCAGAATTTTAGATTTTTATCAAGCTTTACTTTACTCCCAAACGCCAAAACTGCAGTACTGAGTACTGTACTATTTAACTTAGTGACTTTCTACATACAGTACTTTGGGTACTACACACTCAATCAAAACTACTAAAGGCAGAACTGAAAGTTGTACTGCCCTTCGTACTTGATTTTTAGAACCCCTTCAGAAAATTCAAGTATCAATGTACAGTTGGAACTTTGCATTGTAGACGGACGAAGTCAAGGGCAGTGAAGTGAAGTAAGAAGGGAGCGAGCGCAGCAGCGCAGCTGTCTGCCTCACTGAGTGAGTGACGGTGAGTGAGAGAGTGACTGTGAGTGACTGTGAGTGACTGTGAGTGAGTGAGCGAGGCGTTGACTTTCGGCGGATTCGTTCGTTCGTTCGTTCGTTCGTTCGTTCGTTCGTTCGTTCGTTCGTTCGTTCGTTCGTTCGTTCGTTCGTTCGTTTGTTCGATCGTTGGTTGGCACTGTTCGTTCGTTCCATTGTGTTGTTGGTAGGTTGGTTGGTGTGGTCTCAATGTGGCTCGCCGTTCGGCGGTACCTCTCGCACTGGGCTATTTGTTGGTGTCGCCAGGACAGGAAATGCTCGTTGTTTTGTGTTTTCGAGGTCGCAGGTCGCAGAGACAAGATTGGCGGGTGAGTTAACACAGACGGATAACTGTTGACTGAGACCGACGACTCGCCACCTCAAACTCTTCGTTGTTAGAGATGCCAATGCTGCACTTTGCATGCGGTATCTGCAGTGTGACACCAAGGCGTATGCAGAGGTCAATTCTTGTATTGTGACTGGCTTGTTAAGAGTGCCTGTTGTGTTGGTCAAAGCAGGTGGTTTGTCTGCTGCAACTTTGGCTGTCAGATTGGTCGCAGTCGTGAAAGCCTTCTCTGGGCACATTTGCACAGTGCGCACCTTGTGAGATCCTCGAGCCAGGCGAGGGACATTGCCACAAGCACATTTTATTGCTGTCTGGTTCCGCTTCGTGGTTTTGTGGCCCGTTTGCTTCGTCTGAGCACGTCGTGCCTAAAGATTGTATTACGACAAAAGAGAAAAGTTCATCGACCAATTTCTGCGTTGTGTGTGTTCGTCGTAGTGAACGGATAAAACCGTAGAAAATGGCTTCACAGGTGCAGCGGCGCCACAAGCTCAGTAGCTTGGGCTTGAATCGTTTGCTGGCCATTGCTGACGAGGTTGGAGCTCAAGTTGATGCAACCTCTGCCGGCTCCGAGATTGTCGACGCCATTCTGAACGTTGAAGAAAGGTTTGTTGCAAAGTATTATGGCTGCTTTGTGACGACCACGCACTGACTTTCCATTATTTCTTTTGATGAATCCTGCAGGCAAGAGTGGCGAGATGCGTTCGCGTACCATGCCATTTACAGCACTGACTCAGATCCCGAAGACAAACACATCCCGGAGCACTTGCCAATTCAGCTTTTGCCGCGCGTCGTGCGCGCTTTAGGGCAGACGCCAAATCCGGCGGAGTTGGAAGAAATTGAGACAATCGCCGACCCAGACTCACGCGGGTTCTTTGCTTTCGCGGACCTCTGCAAGGCAATGGATTACCTGAAAACCCGCGTGCACGACTCGCAAGACTTGATTGCTGCGTTTGAAACGATGTCAGAAGCCGGAGTACCAGGCAAAATTAAGTACGATGTGATGCGCGAGAAGATGCGGCGCGCCGGACTATCTGCGCAGGTGAGCTGAGATGTCTTGAGGATTTGTTGAGACGGTGGCCATCACACAAACTGAACCCACTCCTTGTGTTACCGTGCCTGTATAGGAATTGGATCAAATGGTCAAGGACGGAAATCCTGATGCTCAAGGGCTGATTGACTACAACGAATTCATCCAACGAATGCTGGCTGTCCGCAACCAGTCCGTGAATCGGCCGCCTCTGGTACGTGCCCGTTCCTGCGAACTGTATACTACAACCAACGACGGTAGCTCGCTCACTGTGATAGTCACTTGGGTTTGCTTAGGCTGCTAATCCTACGGTCGACTCGGTTCGCCACTTGTTAAAGCAACCACGCACTGACCCGGCCGATGGTGCTGTGTAAGTGACCCTATGCACTTTCGTTCTGTTTTGCTTGTTGGAGTCATTCTCATCGATCGCTTGCAATGGTAGATACACAATTGAGGACCGTATCAAGTACAAATACCCATACAAGACGACGGAAGAGATCGTCGCAGACCTCCGAGCAGAATAAACTTTGTCGATGTGCGTCTACACTTCGTCCAAATTCTAGTATTATATTTTATGTTTCACTCCACCTTCAAGCGCGCTGGCTTCTCATTCTACTCCAGTCAATAATTCGTTCGTGATTAATTTCCGGTGCACACTGATGACGAGGGGATGCATTCCCGCCATGTGCTGGTGATCCAGCATGTTGCAACCACCCACATACTTCGCCAACACTATTCCCAACCCCCCCCCGCCGCACTACTTGCAGGCGACGCGAATTGGTGTTCTGTGAGGCCGCGAGACTGAAACGTCAATCCAGCTGCTTTCCAGATCAATTTCTTGATCGATCTTTGCCAATTTCATCACCACTGTAGCAATCCGTTGCAACACGCAGTTCGCGTTCGCCGTCGTTCGTTGTCGAGCATTTTAGCTGGAACAGTAGGGGCATTACGATTAAGCCCGAAGAGATGAAGTCTTCAGTCTCCACTTTCGCCAAAAAGTCGTTCTGCATCGCGTTGCGGTTCTCGTGGTCATCAAGATCTGTGTTCAACTCAAAAATAGGAGCATCGAAGCCAATTGAAGATTTTGACAGGCGCTGTTGCACCACCTTGTCAATGCCAGCGAAGGCACCAAGCAGGAAGCAGGTGGAGAGACATCATTCAATCAAGCACTGTTGGGCTCATAGCATTGCGGCTGAGTCGGTGGGCTCCTCGCGAACTGCGACGCAGCGACGTTTCTGGAACACCACACTTTCAAGACTTCACTCACTCCCTCACACGCATACTGAATCACTCAAGATACCGCACAATGCCAGTGAGTGATCAGCAACCAACCAACCAACTGACTGACTGCGCTGACTTCGTTCGCGAGTTCGACTGTCGTTGTCGTTGTTGTGGTCGTCCGTCGTCGTCGCCGTCTCGCCGTCGTTGTCGTCGCCGTCGTTGTTTTTGGACTACTTTCTGACTCGTATTGCTTGAAGTCGCCAGCTACCGGCCGACGGAGCTCCAGTGCTCACCAAGCGTCGACAGAAACGGGTGCTCCGACACACTTGACATGACAAAGTGCTCGTCAGTCAGTGGCATGTCACTCGTTGGGGTCACACAAGCACAACATTGACGCGTGCAGTGTCGGGAGGTACCGTGTGTAGCATGCGGACGAAGGTAGGGACGTGACGTCGTCGAGTGGCAACTTGTGTGAGATTGCGGTAGCACTCGTCACGACGACATGGTCAGTAGGAAACCACGGGGGAGTACACACAGTTTGTCACGGTTTGTGTCAATAAGTGTAGCTAGGCATGAAGGAAGGTATTCTCATGTTGGGCGTGAGGTGACAGTGCTGCATGAAAGGTGGTCCGCTCGATCGGCATTGTGACATTTAATAAAGCACAACTGGAAGTCGTGTTTGTACGCTGCAATCCTCACAGCTCGAAAAGAATTGCGAAGACGTTTCCTTCAAAGTTGTCACGCTTTCACGTTGATGAGACGAGCGAAGCCAACTGTTTTCGTGTCATAACATGCTGCATCTTGCAATTGCGTGAGTGTGTGTTTTGCCACTTTTCTCACCATGCGAAAAACTCGTGCTCGTGGGCTAGTGAGAACTAGTTCTGGGCGCAGTGCCCCTTTCAAGCTAAATCTTCAAATTTCTGCACACAATGCCCACGGGAACGGTCGGAAATCAGGCAAGAAAGGCGAACTAAAACCGCGAGCCGCTTTTCACATTAAGTCGTTGCCCGCGAAGTACATGGAACCTCAAAACAAAGTTCGACAACCAGTTCACATTAAACCGCTCGTGGAGCGGCCAGATAGAAAGCTGTTGAAACGGGCCCTTCGTGACCTTTCTCGATTTACTACAAGGGTAAGTCAGACCTGAAACCATACGTGTGCCCGAGCATGGCGTCCCTTTTGCACCATCAGTGCTGACCTGTGTCTGCTGCATCTCAGGCGGTAACAGTGAATGATTCGTGGGCACGACTGACAGATAAACAAGTGCTCATGCGCATGGTGCGTGGTGGCTGAATTGAGCTGTAGTGGGGAATATGATGGCAGATTCATTAAGTGGCTCTGTTTTGCTTTGTATTCCCTAGACTCACAACATGTCCATTCTCAAGCTTGAAGAAAAGCTTGGCGACCGACAACGCGCGCACAGGCTCTTCAAAAAGTTCAGTCGATCTAGTAAATCCCCAAAGTGAGCGCATTTCTGCTGCGACGTGTCATATTCTGCACCCATTCATTTGATTGCCGAAATACATGTTTGCAGGCTGATGTCAGAGCCGACTGTTCGCAAAAGCATCAAGGTTTGAACTTGCAGTGTTTTGTAGCGCAGTATGAATTGCAAGGTGTTGTTTCATGAGTGTCATCTGTCTGCGCGCATCCTCCCAGGTCCAACGGCGCGGGGGTCCAAAGTTACTGCGTCGCAAAGAGCCTGCTGCGCGCCCGCGGCGTCATAGCTTCAATGAAACAGGGTATGGGCGCGCCAACTGTCACGTATTGTTGGACTTATTGTTGTCAAAAGTGAACGATTCGTCTCGTCGCAGGTTGGGTCCAATTTTGTCGACATCCGCCGGAGAGAGCGCAGAAACAAAGTAAGCACGAGCTCGCTTCGCAGCATCTCACGTATTGTGCACCATTCTTGATCGTCGACATGATACGGCTGTGTAGGCGTGAACGCGCTAGCAGCGTCGATGTGACAGTGCCTTTTCATCCAGTCAATGCCGCCCCGCCGTTCGGAATGTCCCGATCATTCTCCCTCCGATCTTTTCCGTCACGAAAGCTGGAGTGATCTGTCACATGACATGAGCACCGACATCCACAACGTTGCTTTCCTAGTCTGGGCACCATGATAAACGCACATTCTGAGTTGCCATGTGGATGTTTACGAAAGTTTCTTGCTATTGTTACGTTTTCGAGGCATCAATGCAAAAGTACAGTTTCGACCACATTCATTTCCTATCTCAAGACCGCTGTCCGAACTGTCCGTAGCGCCGCTTCGTAATGTAATGCGCTTGCACATAGTCGAATGCGACTAATGACACTGCACCGCCAAAAGTGCGAAAGATATTGACACCGGCACCTTGCGTGTGAATGGCAGAGCACACCAAAAGTTGACGTATGTTAGCAGCGATCTTAATCGTGATGAAGTGAATCATCCAGACAACCCCACAAAACCCCAACACCGAAGTCTACCCAACGAACCGCGGTATAAGCCCTGCACTCCACTGCTGTCAAGAATTTGACGAGCACAGTCGCGACCACTGATGTAACGACAGTTGTGCTTTGGCGTGCCATTATTCATCATCAGGAATCGCATGGTCGTATCCCATGGGTATGCCTGCAAGATAAAAATGCACAACTTTCAGGGTTATTGCTACAATGGTTATTGTGCGAGGACGCGTCACCGATGATCTCACCACTAAATGTGCGATGGTGGAGGCACCAAAACCGATGGCGAGTTTGCCCCACAAACCGATCCTGGTATCTCCGGTCTCTTCTGGCGTTGTGTCATAATCCTTGGCAAACGTGTCATAGAGCGCGAAAGAAAGACCACGGAATATCATGGCGGAGGTTACGGCCAATGAAAATCCGTGGTACACGCCACCGCGGCCGATCCAGCGACTTTCCCTGGCTATGTCGCGTATGATGCCAAACGTGCGACCAAACGGCGAGATTCTTCGAGGGTACTGACGCGTTACGTCAGGATGCAGACGTGGACCGAGCAAGGATTGCGATTTGCCCATGTCGAGGGCGAGTCGGGTTCTTGCCATATCCAAGGGGTACACAATTGCGAGGGCCACTGCGGCGGCTAGCCCGCCGGAAGCAACATCGGCCACAACTCTCGCAGAGATGTTCTTGTCAAGACCAAACTCGTGCAACGGTTCGATGAAAATAGACTTGACTGTCGGCCCGAACACAAAATGTAATACTGTAGTTGGGATTACGCGTAAGCACCCAGCCATGTTGCCGCGCAGCAAAGCGCGTACGCCGCCCTGTTCCTTTGGGATTCTGCGGAATATATCGGCGACACTTGCGAAAGGAGACATTTTCCCCTTTCGGATCCATTTCGACTCGCTTTGACATTGAAGGATGAGTTTGGCACGTTCAAGTGGCGCAGTCAACGTTTTAGCGATAACTCCGGCCGCTACACCACCAATCAGATCCTCACCACCATAGGTGCGCCTGGGGAGCTGCGCCATCCTGCCAACGGTCTCAACCACGCTCACCCCTGGGCTTCGACGCCGAGTTCAACGGCGCCGTGGATCCCATATTGCTGAGTTTTGCTGCGATTCTTTTGTTGCGTTTGCGTCTATGTCAGCAAAATATTGGTCTTCGAGTTAATGTGCACGCCTGTGAGGCGCAGTAACTGTTCTGCACACAAAAGTTGCAAGTACCTCGTCGTGGCGTGGCCGCTGAACCCACATCTGCTTTTCGGACTCGACCACCTTCCCACTCAAATTTCCGCACAGCTTGTTGCATTTTTTCGGCCATGCCTGCCTCACCCCAAGGATTCCAAGACGCGTACATGGTCGGTCGCTCACCATCGGCCCAGCTAGCTAGCTGGACTGAAACGATGACAACGGCGCGCGTTCCGGCGGTCAAAAGGCAAACAGGCGCACACCTCGTCGCTTCCGCAAGGAAGGGAGGATTTATTTCACGAGGGTGCGACTACTTGCCTGCCTTTGCGTCGACGTCTTCTTTCTTGTCGAACAACAACAACAACAACACAACAAGACAACAACACGTGGACAGAATGACTACAGCCTGTATTTCTGTGTCCCAGACGCCGCGTCGAATGTAGTCCTGGATCAGGGTAATGAAAGTGACTGAACCAACGCCAAATAATGGTATCTACTTCAAGGAAAATGAGTAAATATGTCTGTAACCCCGTTTCACGATGAATATGTAGACTGCATTAATGGAGACTAGATGTACCCGGATCCGATAATACAGTGTAAACTCAACATACCGTGCCGACGCGCCGACGGTTGTGTTGTCAAACACTCACTCCGACGAGGAAGGGCAATACTGTACTACCGCACGTTGCGTTGATTGAATGGGCGCACCGTTAAAAAGTTCCGGAAAACGGAAAAACCGAGATTTCCAAGAGCAGCTTGTGCATTGCTACCGTACACCAACTGCGACGTTTCCATTTTTCGGGGTTTCGGACGAGTTTAACCGGTGAACTTTTCCTCCGACAGAAAGAACGCCGTGCGTTCGTTTGGTGACTGTCTGGCTGTCTGACAATGCGACAGTGAGTGGAAGGAAGGCGGTGGGGTGGACGGACGGACAGTGTGCGACTGTGAGTGGTGAGCGAGCGGGGCGTCACTCACAGCCCCAGTAGCTCGTCAGTCACCACTCACTCCTTCCTTTCCATGGTCCATGGCCTGCGTGCGTTTCACTCACCACTCATTCACTCACTCACTCACAGCCGCAGTCAGTCACTCACTCCAAGTCCCCACTGCACTCACTCGCTCACTCACTCACTGCGTCTTGACTCACTTTTTACTTCGTGGGACTGTGACTGACAGTGAGGCAACGTAAGATACTGTACGGCCGACCGACCGAACAACGCTCAGCCACTCACTGTCAGTCACTCACAATCAGTCAGCCGTGGCGGTGAGTGAGTGACCACCGACCGCCGACCGCCTACCGCTGACCGCTGACTGACTTCGAGTGAGTGGCCTTGCGCAGCACACCAACCAACGCACTCGCTCACTGCCAGCCAGCTTGGCCTTCGCTTCTTTCGTTCGTTCGTTCGTTGGTTCATTCATTTGTTCGTTCGTTCGTGGAGTGGCCGTACGCGTGGTAGTACTGCGTTGTTGATAAGACTTTTCCGTGGTTGTAGTACGACGTGAAATTGTGGCCATTGCACTGTACTACGCGCCCAGGCTTGCCACGTGTTCCTGGCGGCTGGGGACTGGGCACTGACTGCCAGTGAACGCACTGACATTGTTGTCTTCGGGACTGGCTGGCTCCGCTCTCCCTCCCTCCCTCCCTCCCTCCCTCTCTTGCTGACTGACTGACTCACGCACAAGCCGCAGCCCACCGCTCGCTCGCTCACTCACTCACTCACTCACTGTGTAGGTGTGACCACTCTCACTCCTGGCCACCCACCCACCCCCGATCAACTAACTCGCCGTCGTCACTGTCAGTCTCAGCTAGCCAGCCGCGGACGGCGGTGTTTGGTTGTTGTTGTCGTTGTTGTTGGTTTGGTGGTGTCGCGGTCGCTGCTTCTTCTGTCTTGCTTCCGTGCCTCCTTCTCGTGTGCTTCTGCAGTTCCGCCACTGCCGCCGCGTGGGATGACGGCGTTTCACGCTTTTCGACGAGCACCGGGACGGAAGGACGAATGGCGAGGGCGAGGGAAGGGCGGGGACAACGGCGACACGAGGTCACGTAACGTGGACGACAACAAGACGCACTGGTTGGCGTCGGCATTGTTCGGCGTTGCGCAAGCACTGCGCAGGAACACTGACTGCCGAAACGGAACATCCGTGGGAGAGCAAAGCAACGGGCTGGGGCGTGTGTCACGCGCGCCGCTTAAAGGTTGTTGGCACGTGGGTTGGCTCTCGAACAAGTGTGCGCTGCTTGGGCGCCGGAAGACCGCGAAAGCGTTTGTAGCGCGTGGGGCTTCTTCCGGCTTTTGTTTTGTCGTCTCTTCTCTGCGTGTCTGTTTTGTAACAAGTTTTTCTCATTCTCAACCAATTTTTCGTTCGTTTTCCGAACTCAAAACCTCTTCATCATGGGCGGCGACAAAGGAAAGAAGAAGGGTTCCTTCTGGAAGGACATGGCCCTCGGTGGTACCATCGGGGCCGTCTCCAAGACCATCATGTCTCCCGTCGAGCGCGTGAAGATCCTCATGCAGACCATGGACTCCAACCCCAAGGTCATCTCCGGCGAGGTCAAGCCCTACAGTGGTATGTTGTTGATTGCTGACGCCGCCTGTTGTGCCGTCAAGTCCTGTGCTTGACTCTTTTGTCTCTCTTTTACCTTAGGTGTCGTCGACTGCTTCCGCCGTGTTGCTGCCGAGCAGGGTATCGGCGCCTTCTGGCGTGGTAACCTCGTGAACTGCCTCCGATACGCTCCCCAGCAGGGTTCCGCTCTGGCGTTCAACGACTTCTTCAAGGGTTTGTTCCCGAAGTACGACAAGAACACTGAGTTCCCCAAGTTCTTCGCCGCCAACTTGCTCGCTGGTGGTCTCGGTGGAGGTACCGCTATGGTCATCTGCTACCCTCTCGACTACGCTCGTACCCGCCTTGCTTCTGATCTTACCGCTGGCGAGGGTCAGTTCAACGGCATCCTCGACTGCCTCACCAAGACCATCAAGCAGCAGGGTGTTGTCGGCCTGTACCGTGGTACCGCTGTCTCCATTGCCGGTGCCTTCGTGTACCGTGCTGGTCAGCTCGGTCTTTACGGAACCGTCATGGGCTTCAACCCCTACAAGAAGGACAAGGGAATCAAGGGTCTCGTCTCGGCCATCGTCATTGGTACCGTTGCCCGTACCGTCATCTTGCCGTTCAACTACCCGTTCGACACCGTGCGCCGCCGCATGATGCTCGAGTCTGACCTGCCCAAGGAGCAGCGCCAGTACAAGTCTGGTATCGACTGCGCCCGCAAGGTCATGGCCGCCGAGGGTTTCGCCGGTATGTACAAGGGTGCCTTCCCCGAGATCTTCCGTGGTTTCGGTGGTGTCATGGTCATCGTCCTGTACGACCGCCTCAAGAACTACCTCGGTATGAACTAAATACCGTCCGGCGTAGTGCGACATCGGTTGCACCGCATAACCGTTGCTTCGGCAATGGCGCTCTTTTGCGCCCTTGCCGCGTTGATGGGCTTGTGGCTGCTGCGGAAGTTTAGCACTGTCCTGGTCCTTGTGGACCACTCCCCCTCCCCCCTTCCTTCCTGTTCGCACCCCGAACAAGGTTTTGAATGAATGTAACTTGTCGGAAGGAGTTGGGCCAGACTACTTTGAAATATTGGACCCCAGTTGGTCTCGTAGAATAATTGATAATCTGCTCTCCTTTCAACGTTACATTATCGGAGTTTTGTTCTGGAATTTGGTTGGCTCGGTGGCGTCTGGTATCGTTTTGTTCTGTTTGTTGTCTCGACGTTCGGCGCATTCTGCAACTAACTCTGTCTATGGTGCGTCACAACGGTGAAAATGCGACGGAATGTGGCGGATGTGGCTTCTTTTCCACTGCGGTGTCGCAGAGCAATTTCATTGTAGTTATTTCTTTTTCTCTGCACAGGCATAGGTCCTAATTTTAAAGCCTACGCTGAGTCGTAACTTGCATCGTGACGCTGCTACGATGGACCGCGCTGAATCGTAACTTGCATCGCGACGCTGCTACGATATACACAATTCATGATGACCATGATGACACAGCATACGTACGTGCTCCATCTGTATCTGTGCTGACAAAGACATTCTGTGTCACAGTCACAACATGCATGCACGGATCTCAGTCATCTCATTTCATTCAGTCCAAGGACGACGACAGCAAAACTCTCTTCATTGCACAATCAGCCTCAACCCATGGCAGCTGAGGACTCCCACTCACTCACAGTGACCGTGAGAGAGTGAGTGAGTGAGTGAGAGGGGGTGGTGAGCGGTGAGTGTGAGCTGCAGACAGCCGAAACACCATTTATTCCCAATTCACGAATGGTACCACCGCCCGGTAATCAGTTCACACTAGGCCACACAATAATGTCTATAATCAGGAATATAGTGGTTTCGGGTCAGTCGCGGTGTTCAGTGGGCGTGGGAGCGAGCGAGTGCGTGCACGTGATATCGCGTTCACGGTCAGTTGTCAGTCCCGCAGTCACTCCTTCACATTCCATTGTCAGGCACGCAGTCATAGTCACTGGATCGGTGAGCAGCCGCCGTCCGCTGACTCGCTCCCTGCCAGCCACTGCGAATCAGCGTCAGTCAGTGCTCGTGGCGGTCACACACAGTGTCTACTCGTCACTCACTCTGTGGCGCTCAGCTCACACTGATCAGTCACTACGCTGCTGCTCGAAAGCGGTTTGTTGGCAGTTCGAGAGCCGAGCGGCCACACCGGAACACCCAATATCTGGTCGAAGTGTATTCCCCCGCACATTGGCCGTCAGCGAGGCATGTCAGCTGACGATGGGATTACAGTGCATGTGAGTGAACGAGCGAGGGAACCTCGCGGTTGTTTGCTGGAGTGAGGGTTCAAATATATCTATATCTGGTATTGCACAGTTGTCATAGGAACTGTATGGGAGAAAACATTGCAGTATCATATAAGGATAAACCACCGTCGCACCATCAACCGCCACGATGTATCTACAACCACGATTACACAATTATACCTCCAAGAGCTCACGGACATACCTCAAAACTATCATTCATAGATACATCGCTTCACCGTCCCAGCCTCCCCTCGTTCAATATCGGGATAATGCGGGCGTGCACTGTACAGTGCGCGCGAATTCGGAGGCACCCCGGCGCGCCAACACGACGCTGGTCCGTTGCGTTGACGGCGGCGCGCTTCAGTCAGGCGCCGCCGCACACACGCCCATTGAGCGGCGTCCACTCGACCACCCACTCAATCAGTCGCCCGCCTCCGCCACCAGCAGCCGCAGCGCCGATCCGGACGAACGGAGGCGTTGACGTGTCAGCGGTCAGCGCCCACAAATCAATCGCTGCCAACACAGCCGCCAACGAACGAACGAACGAACGAACGAACGAACGAACGTCGTCGGCGCACCACTCACTCCACAGCACAGTGTGGGCGTTGTTGTTGTTGTTGTTGTTGTTGTTGTGTTGCTGCGTTGGTGTTCCTTCGTTCGGTGTGGCGGTGTGGCGTTGCGGCGTTGTGTTGGTGACGCGTGAACCTCACTGAAGTTGATGACGACCGGCCGACTGCACCCCCGAATTCGAAGGATGCGACGACAACGACGACGACAGCGGGGTGGCGAGGGCTGCATGGCGTTGGAAAGCGAAGATGCGCTCACTCTTTTGCACGTTCACATCGGAGAGCATTGATCGATGAAAGCGGGGGCTCTGTGCACACAGTGCCAACGACTGCCAACACCTGGAGCAGGGGACGACACGTTGGCACCGCGGTGCCGTTCGTTGGCGAAGTTCATGCGGAGGCCCCGCTCCGTTGGCGCTCCGTTGGCGGCGGCAAGATCCTCAGGTCGTCGCTCCACGCTCCCCCCCTCCCCCACCCCGGACACATTGCCGATCGTGACTCACCGCATCCTGCACGCCCCCCC
>ENA-OWNT01002469-OWNT01002469.1-seawater-metagenome-genome-assembly--contig:-NODE-2469-length-19297-cov-4.144797_pt1 | contig 19297 bp, 19 predicted proteins | sample MGYA00238136_ERZ651165 | MGnify/ENA primary metagenome ERZ651165 (study PRJEB26861, sample SAMN08777766) | seawater metagenome | isolation source: coastal seawater | place: USA: Florida | collected...
ACCACTGGGAGAGATCACATCACAATTCGGCGCAGTACGGACAACGCGCGAACTTGGGAAGCATCTTTGTTGGTGCACGAGGGGCCTACTTTCGGATACTCGTGCCTGGTGAAGGGAGAGATTTTGGGAACACAAAACGTTGGGGGTATTTTGTATGAAAGCGCGAACCAAGATATCGCATTTAGTCAATTCGAGCTCAATTTTACCGCGCAATGAAATCTGTGTGACGATGAAACTGCATGATGTTATCGAAGTCCGCTTTGGTTGATGATAACGTAAATATATTTTAAAGGTCATCTCTCAGCAAATTGCAATTCAAAGTATGCTTCATCGTTGCGTGACCCGGCGAAGAAACTTCCGCAGATCTTTCTCGTGTCTCGGTCCTCGCCAATGAGTCTGTAAGTCCTCTTTCATCTGCAACATTGCAGCATCACAAACGCGAGTCACGATCAATACGCACTGAGTGTACAAGGACTGCTCACGATCAATACGCACTGAGTGATTTAAAGTGGGTTGCAGAAGTGGAGCGCCAGCATCGCGACTTGATGGTCTGGCGACATTGACTACAGCATCACGGGATAGCTGGAAGAAATACAAGCGAGGATGTAAAAAATCGTTGAAAAGACCCTTTCGGTGGTTTTCATCCAAAACCTGCAGCCAATGACCTATGTAAGACAAGTTGGAAATGGACCAACCCCGGAGTGCAACAACACGTCAATCACCACCTTGCATCCGTGAAAATCCTCGCCGTACGCGAAAGTGATCGTTAGGAACTCAAACATGTTATGCTCATAACCTGCCGCGTAGACGTGGTCACCACTGCTATCAACTTGCTGGTTGAGGGTCTCGTCAAGCAATGAAATTGAGTTCATGTCCACTCCGCCAAAACTTTTTCCAAACTGATCGCCAACAAGAGCAGCCAATGGTACCTAACGATGCATTGCGACGGAGCAAACCCAAACTTATCATCGTTGTCTGCCTCTTAATGACTACCTTGAAGGTCACACGATGATGCGACCCACCTCCTCAAGGTATAGACAGCCGTTTGTCGACTTGTCGAACACTACAACGTCCGCTAAAATGGAAAACATTTGATACCTAAAGCACAACGCATTGACCCGGCGCGGGCGTCAAAACCAATTTGTGCACTGCTTTCGAGTCAAATAGTGCGTCGCGACGTACAATCCAGAAGCTGAGTTGACGCGATCTAATATGCGGTCGAACAACCACTGCTGTGAACATGTCCCTCCACTGGGCACAAACGTGGGCCTACAGCAAAATACCACGGCAGTCAGCGAAAATAAAGTTCAGAGTCACCATTTACACGGGAATCGGACCAAGGTTGACTCTCATGTGTTCGCTCCAAGTGGCGAAAGAGTGTGCGCGTAAGGTACCGATACCCGTGCAGAAATCCGCCAGCCTGTTCAACGAACATTCAACGAAAGGGGTCAACAACGAGAAAATGTAGCCTGTGCCAGAAGTATGCACGCTATACCGACCGCCTTGCGGAAATCGTGGACGTGCATTAGATTTCCAGCAAAGTACAGGTTTGGTTCGTTGGGGCTCTCAAACCATGAGTTGCTGTGCGGGTACTTGTGATCGTCTGTGTGATCATGGGCCAAAATTACAGAAGCGCGTCGTCTTCACAAGCAGCCGTTGTGACCAACCTGTCACGAGCGGTGACACTGTTTCGAAACCAAACGGACACGTTTGGTCGAACATCTGCGTCGCTGTGGTCGCATAGCTTAGTGGCGGGATCCCACTGTGGTTGTCGTCCTGTGTGCCAAACGGGCTAACGTCAAAACGCCACCCAAGACAACGGACTACGATATCGACGGTGGAACATCGGCGTGATCGGTCGCATTGTGGATCGTTTGTCTATTGTACAACAAGAAGACCTCATCCACCAGTTCAACTGCCAAAGCCATCATCGCAGATCACACCACGAACCAAGTCGTCGTCCAAAAGAAGCAAAGTACGTTGCGAGGTATTCACACGCATCCTCCTTGCTGAAAATTGTGCTTCGATTTGACCTATGCAACAACACGCGAAAGCGCTTGTTACCATACTGCTCGGACACACAGAAACACCAGAATTCATATTCACCGTGACTGTTCCGGACCGCATGGAACTCCTCCTGGCACAGTTCACATTTTCAGTGATTGATGAGAACAATCGTGGCAACAGTCACAGCATTCTGGCACAGAAAAGACACAAAATTTGAACAAACGCACTTCGGTCGAAAACGTTCCAAGACCGTGCAGTTTTCCGATGGTATCTAACGATTTCAACTGGTACTGATCAAGCAGCCTAGTATTCACCGCCCGGACGTCGCCGGGGTAATGAGTCATATATCTATAGAGAAAACGGAAGATTAGGCCCATATCAACACTTTGATGGAACAAGTCGTGGACCATTTCAAGAAGAAACGTACGACAAGCGCAGTTCCGAGCGGCTTAAAATGGTGGTTGCTGTAGAATACGCCGAAATGCTGTTCGCCAGCTCAAACGCAGCATTCCCTTTCCCTAGGATCATGACCTCTTTGTCCCTGAAAAAGTCGGCCTCCAACGGAACATCCTCGTAACCAAGCACGACCGCGTTTCCGTTGCGATCAACATTTCTCATGTTTTGCGGAGAGAATGTAGCCGACAACCCTGTTGCTACGACTACTCTGCGACAGTCCACCGAGGCCAAGTCGGCCTCGTTTTGCGAAGAGGAATCGTGAGGTTCCAAATTGCGCACCTGCAACTGGAACTTCGCGGCCTCTGGCACGCTCTGCACGGTTGTGTACCGCAAAACGGCTTCAACGCGCCGATTGTAGTGGATGTTCAATCCAAAGTGATTCGCGAAATAGTTAACGTACTTGACCAAATCGCCCGCTTGAGGATAATAGTCATCGGACCAGTTGCCAAACAAGAGCTTCGGATTTCGCAGGCTGCGCTCGTGGCATTGTACATCCGAGCTGCTAACGTTGTCCTGTGTACTGAGGAGAGAATTCCAGTCGTGCCGCATACGAAAGTCGGGGTGTTGCTGAAAACTAGGAGTGTACCTTTTGTTGATTGATATGAGATTTCCATGGCGTGGATAATGTGAGAAGAAGTCGGCAGCGCGCGGAGATCGTTCAAATATTACGTAATCTCGACCGCGCTGCTCGAGAAAGTATCCCAGTTGGACACCACCTGGACCAGCCCCGATAATGCAGTAGTCACGCGTGGCCACGGAGTCGTCCACTGTATCTGGGGTTGAGGTTGCCGCCCCCGTCAACAATAGCGAGCACAATGCGACCACCCACATTACACGTATCGTCCCCATGCTCAAGTGAGAATGTTACTACCACACGCCGTGCATCAAAGCATCCGAAAAACGCTCGAAAAATACATTGTAGAGCCAGCTTTTCCTGCAAAACATCCACGATACGAAATAGTGCTGCGGATTTGACCAATGTCCAATGAACAAACGAAACAGCCAGTCAACTGACCAACCATCCAACAAGCATACAAACAAGCAAACAAGCAAGCAAACAAACAAACGAGAATTTGAATTGAAACCAAGCGACCACACCCAGCGGTGCAGCAGCCAACGACGCAACCAACGAACAATCCAACATCCCAACAATCCGACAATCCAACAATGCGACAATCCAACAATCCAACTGACTGAACGACAGACCCACCAACACCCACCACCCAACCAACCACCCAACCACCCAACACCAACGTCGTCGTGTCGTGTCGTGTCGTGTCGTGTCGTGTCTGGACGGACGGACGGACGGGCGTCGGACGAAAAGTGGAAAGTGTTTTCTGGTTGCACCGCTGTTGCAACGACGGACGGACGACGACGACGACGACGACCGACGACGACGACGACGATGACATTCGTTGTCTGCTGTCCATCCACGCAGTCGGATTGCGTGGTGGTCAGCTGACAATTCGTTGTACTGATTATTCAGTATTTGATTGAGTATTTGAGCGTTTGTTGGTTGTTCGTTCGCTTGCTTGCTGCTTGGTGCATCGCAATGCACTGTGCGTCGCTTCGTGGGCCAAGCGACGGTAACTAAGTAAATGCAGTTCGACAGCAATTAAATTGCCGAGGGTGTGCTTGTTGCAGCAAGGGGGGATAGCAATGATGCCCTTGGTTGCAGTTCTTTGCACTCAAGTGCGTTACTGTTTGTGGCCGTGCATCATCGATTGTCTGCAATCAACGTTGTCGATGTCTTAGTTTTTACAGATATTGTTACGTCCGTCAAACAGCTTATTTATAAGGACATTTGATCATAGACACAGCCCAGCCAACGGATTTACTGCAAAGCAACAGGTGCCGTCTGGCGTGAAATACATGACGAAGTACTTTGTCGCGGCTCAGACCGTACGGAGCAGTATGATTTAAACCACGGCAATGGTGATCTCAGCATCGTCGTCGATTTTCAGCGTCCAGTCTCCTGCCTCAGCGTAGCGGTTGCCGTCCACATCCACGTGCGTGAGGGACAAGTAGTCGAAGGAAACTTCAACGTCTTCAGAACTTCCGACGTCGAGATCGTGAACACGGTCGAACGCCGCCAACTCGCGGAGAGGGCTACCAAGCAACGATACAGTCAGACGGGGGAATCTACAAAGGGACGTTGCACACCACTTTGCTCAAGGCAGGACGTACCGGCCATTTTGTCCAGCGCCCGGTGGGACCAAGTATCCCAAGACCGCACGAGACCCGCGCAGTGGTCCTTCATTGTGCACACGGACATTGACGGCAACATCTGCCGAAGTGCGGTTGCGAGGGGCACCAACACTCCAATTGTCAACGGCGCCCTGCACATCGGCGAGGGGCACGGTCAATTTCATCGGTGTGTTCGGTGAGACCGAAAATGACGAGTACGACAGCCCGTCCCCGAAACTGTGGTAGACAACCAAACATGTTAGGCCTCAAGAGATCAATCACACACACGGCGGAGGATAACGGAAGGATGCAACGCAAATTCACTCACTTGTAAACTGTGCGGCCGGTAAAGAAGCGGTGAGTACGTCCAGGGTAGCCGGAAGTTTCGTTGGGTCGCATGTTCATATCGAACATCGACACGTCATCCGTGAAGTTTGAATAGTAGAATGTTTGGGTAAGACGACCCGCTGGGTTGTTTGTGCCCACGAGAGTTTCAGCAATAGCAGTGCCACCAGATTGACCAGGGTAGCCAACAAACAGAATTCCGTTGACCTTGTCGTTGTTGCGCTCCTGCGAAATATCGACAGCACCACCGGACATGACGACCACAATAACGGGCTTTCCGTTCGCAGCATCAGCGACTTTTGAGATGAATTCGTGCTGCACCCCAGGAAGGTCGATAGAAGTTCGGTCATGACCCTCGCTTTCCTGTGCTTGCGTCATTCCAACCATGACGACCGTCGCATCTGCGCCAGCAGCTGCCGTTTCCGCAGCGGAGAATCCTGATGTGTCTTTACTGTCAATGTCGCATCCGGCCACGTAATCGATCTTGACGTCGGACCCCAGTGCGGTCTGGAGACCTTGCTGTGGGCTAATGAGGTACGGAGCAACACCGTTGTAGTTGCCTTGCATCGTGTTGGTCGCCTGACTTTGAGGGCTACACGAGCCGCCACAACAGCAAAGAGCGTGAGACCATGGCGCACCGTGTAACTACCATGAACACCAATAAAGTCAACTAACGTACCCAACAAGTGCAAGTGTCTTGATTGACGATGCCTTCAACGGCAAGGCGTCGTTTTCGTTTTTCAACAGCACCATCCCCTGGCGAGCTGCATCAAGAGCCAGCTGCTGTGCATATGGAGTGTCCACGTCGTCAGCTGTGTACTTTGAATATGGTTGCGACGATAGTGGATCGAACTGGCCGAGCCGAATGCGCATCCTGAACATGTTACGCATCGCGGTTTCATAGGTGTCCTTGGGTACTGAGCCATCTTTAATTGCAGCCTCCAGATTAGATCCGAGGAAGCCACCGCAATCCTGACACAAGCACCACACAAGGGTGAAACGCGGCACTGGTATTGAAGAAAAGTGCACTCTGCACGTGAGCATAGTGGCACGCACTTGATCCATTCCAGCCGACAGTACGCCATAACTGGTGGCGTCACTGTTGTTGAAGTAATGGTGTGAGTTTTGTACGTCATTGACGGCACCACAGTCCGATGTGATGTATCCATTGAAACCCCACGTGTTCCGCGCCAAATCGGTCAACAACCACTTGTTTGCGCAAGACGGAATGCCTATGAGGTGCAATGACGCACGATTGTTCAATGACTGCTTGCCCGCACGGCCTCTATCATGCCGAACACCAGATACGTACCATTCACTGCATTGTACGAGCACATAATCCCCGACGCTGCGCCGTCCACGACTCCCGCCTCGAACGCTGGAAGGTAAGTGTCATTCATATCTTGTGCCGTAACCACTGCGTTGAAGTGGTGACGGTCAACACCATTCCATCTCTCAAGATTGTACGCAGCGTAGTGCTTTAGGCACGCAGACGCTTTGATGTACTTCGGCCAGCTTTCGCCTTCTTGCATCCCCTGGATGAAATTGGTTGCATATCCTGCGTTCACGGTAGGATCCTCTCCAGGTGTTTCTTGTCCTCGGCCCCAACGCGGGTCGCTGTGCAAATTCAGAACAAAGAAGCGGGAAAAAATCCAACATCAGTGACGTAGTTAGACGCGACGAAAATCACGACAATGGCGCAAACGAGATCACCCAAACAGCACCGATCACGCACCGGAAGATGTTGATGTTGGGAGTCCAGAAAGTGTTGCCTGCTTGTCCGGCGTTGTTGAAAGCCCGAGCTTCTGTGGAAATCACCTCGCCAATACTTTTGAACAGAGTCTTGTTGAATGACGCAGAAGTTGTGACGACCTGGGGAAAGGAAGTCGCATTGGGCAGGTCACCCCCGAATTTAACTCCGGGAGAGTTGGCTACTCCGTGCAGCGCCTCACTCCACCATTGGTACGCTGGAATGTTCAACGAAGGGACCCCTTTGCCCGTGTTGTCGAACAGCCCAACAATTTCGTCGGCGGGAATGCGAGAAATTAGGTCATCCAAGCGCTTTTCCGTGTCCAATGTGGCGTCACACCATGGCTGCGACTTGCCGGGCTCAATATCGCACGGACGAGGTGCCGGTGGCGCTTGTTCTGCGGCCAGGCACAATTTGCCCTCAGTGTAACGATCTTGTTGAGATTCGAACAAGCCAGTCGAGTTATCATACTTCCATTGCTGGTTTTTGGTCCCTTCTTTCTTGAAGATCCAAACTGTGGACCCAGGTCCGTCAGCTCCGTAGTTGGAGAGATCCAGCACTTTGCCTTGGGCGGTGCCGTCGTGGGGGACGGAGATCACACCAGAGTCCTGGTCGAACGACCACTGTTGATTTTGGTGAGAAGGATCTTTGTCCTCGGGGTGGCAGGAGAATTCTTGCACCGGCGACTCATCGTCGGTGTTGTATCCACTGATGTCCAAGCACTTGGTGGAAAACTGTCGAAGCACGATGTTTTCGCCTTGGATGTCCCATTGTTGCAGCGGACTGGACGAATTGCAGATCTCTGCAGTGACTGGAATGCTGTCTGGCAATGGGTCGTCACGAAGTCCAGACACCACAGGTGCGAGCAGAAGAAGAGTTTGGACCTTCATATTTCGGTGCTAGGCCAATAACGAGGCGACAGGAGGACGCAGGAGACAACTTCAAGGGGCAAACACACGTATTAAGGAAATTTTGCGGCAATTTCTGTGCCCAAAACAGCTACTTGCGCGAATTTTTTTGTGCATCGACCAAACACTCATTGTTTTCCCCGACTGACGCAGCTCGACTTCCGTCCGCAGTCGTAGTCGTCACGCCAGCAACACCACACAGACGTGCGATGCGATGGCGCACTGACAACAACGTTCAATGCTAACTTTGGTGACGAGCGACGACGGCTATTACTAAGACAAAGACGACGACCACCACGACGACAACCACCGCCACCGTCACGAGACACCACGCGACACCACGGCGAAGGCGCAGCCCGCGCGAAGAAGACGACCGTCAGCGAAGAAGACCATTTCAACAAACACGGCTGAAGCAAACGACGAAGGCCGTGGCACAGAGAACTAACCAAGGTGGCCGCCGCCACGGCACTTATTTGCCGTTGTGGTGCCCTCCCACGTCTGTCAGAGCAACTGACAGTGCAGAAGCTTGCATAGTGTTGAAATTGTGAAGGTCAGCCACAAAAGTCCACACAAAACCTTTCCGAACCGTTGCGTGCTTCGGCCTTTTTCTCACGCAGACTCTGTTGTTGTTGCGGGCAGTCACAAGGACGGCAACCACCATGCACTTCGACACAAGTAGCAGCACCTCTAGCGACGCACTCGATGAGAGCTTGGTCGCTGGCGCCGACTCGCAAGCTGAGACGCTCTCGACGCATGTTTTGGATGAAAACCCGTTCATGAAGCCCCCAGCCAAGAGAAGCGCGCTGTGGCGGTGCGCGCCATGCTGCTGGGACCCAGTGCCTTGGCGCAGCACGTGCTTTGATTGCAACTCGAAAGCCTTCATCAAGTACATGACGTTGTTCGAGCACCATGAGGTTGAAGCGCTCTTTCTGCACCGCGTCAAAAGTGGTCTCCGTGCTCGCGTGATTCCACCGTTGGTGATCATACTCGCATGCTTGATGTCCGCCCCAACTGTGTTGGAGATGGTGATAAATCCTGACGCATACTACGCGCCCGTGGGCTCGCCTCCGCTGCTCTGCGCAACAGCTGGCCTGATCCTGGTGTGCTTTGCTGCGGCCAACAAGCGTTTGAAGTATCAACTTCGAGTCATCGCGCTCATTCTTGCTATGGTTACGGCCACACTGGCATACGTCATCAACTTGGGAGCTCTGCAAAGTTCAATTGACCCAGCTGTCAACCTTCTGGCGCTTTTGTGGGTGTGCCAGCAGGCCCTGGTGGTGTCAAATGTTGTTGCTGCTCGAATTCTCGTCGTTTTGGTCCCAATCAATGCTTCGATCCTACTTGCCGGGGCAGCGTATGGCTTGGTTATGCATTTCAACGGCGAAAACGCCACGGGAGCGCTGGTTCGAGTCGTGTTCGAACTCACATCTTCTATTCTAGCATCTTCTGGAGTTCTGCTTTGGGTTGCGCTGCGCAACGAATCTGCTTCGAGGACCGTTTTTTACTGGAGTCACATCGTCGAGGGCAATGTGGACAAATTAGATGCCGAAGCCAACCCTTTCAATGCTCAGCGTCTGCATACTTGGTTATTGGGGAACACCGGACGCCGCAGGAGCAAGGCCATCACACATGTTCAAAAGAATACTGTTGCCAATGAAGCCGCGTTCTGGGAGTTGGACGGCTCATCGCTGGAGCTCGAAGAAGAAATTGCAGCCGGCGGCGGCGGTGTGGTGTGGAAGGCAAGGCTCAGCGGCAATTATGTGGCTGCTAAACAGGTTTATGCTGGAATGTTGAGCGAGTCCGAGCAACTGGAGGATTTAGCTGCGGAAGTCGCCGTGTTAGCACAGCTTTCGCACAAACACATCGTTCGTTTTCTCGGGCTCTGTAGGCACAACGACGGCGCTCAAATGGAGGATGCTGTGTTATTGCCATTATTTATCATTCAAGAATATTGTGCAACGAATCTCAGGGCGTTTATGACAGACAATCTGCCCTCGATGGAAGAGGGCGTTTGGCTCTTTGAGACAGCGCGTGTCGCGTTCGAAATTGCCAGTGCGATGTCATACCTTCACGGCCGCAAGATAGAGCACCGTGACCTCAAGCCTGAAAACGTTTTCCTCACGCAAGAATTCGTCGTTCGAGTAGGCGACTTCGGCATCAGCGCACAGTTTTTAGACAATTCCGATGACTCCCAAATCGGCGGAGGCACGCCGCAGTACATGTCCCCGGAGGCCATGGGACTGACGTCTCAGTTGCACGGGCACGGGCCATCACCTGCTTTTGAACCACATTGCGACGTTTACGCCTTCGGAATCATTCTGTGCGAGCTATTGCGGAGCGACAGCGGCGCAGGTATTGCTGATATTCTTGTTGAAAACGCAGGCTACAACAAACAGCTTGCGAGCGGCGTGATCCAATTTGATGATGACGACGACGTGGCCCGCCATTGGAAGCTTCCAACAAGTTGGGACTCAACGGGGGAGACCGTGCAGCTACAGCAGCACCTTGCGGAGCAGTGTTGTGCTTTTGACTTTGAACGCCGACCTTCCTTCGGCGACATAGTGCTGCAGTTACGATCCGTAATGGAGAGTAACCACCCCGGCGAAGCTTTTACCGGTGGCAGTGGGGCCCCAGCGAGGCTTCGTGGGCGAAGTGCCACGTCTGATTCGGCCGGCATTGTTCAACACCAGAATCCTGGTTCGCCAGGGTTCCGTCAAATGTCTGTGGCGTCGTTGTCAAGTGTGTCGCTATCAGACAGTGTGGCCAAACCACTGAAGCTTTCCGTTTCGAGCGTGGAGCTGGAGAATGACTTGGCGCCACACGCCGCGAACCAGTGCGGTGCGACTGCTTGCGCGTTGAGCTGCTGGCAACGACACCGCTTGCTGTTCCCGGATAAGCATATGGAAGCGCGATTCCTGGCATTCTTGCATTCGGAGCAATATTTCCGTTACCTGCGTTGGCCTTTTGTCGTCCTAGCTGGAATCAATTTTTTATTTGCAGTGGCAATGCTGTCCATTGGTGACCCACCCCACGCTGCCTACCCGCTGTCGCTCGTTCTACTGTTCGGTGTTGCAGTGTTGTTCGGCTGCGTGTCAAGGATACAGCGCTGTTCTCTTGCAAGCTTGACAACACTCGCCATCTTCAGCAGCATATTGCAGTGCATCAGCGCTTGGAGTGACAACTACACCGCGTCTCTTACATTTCAGGCACGGCTCGCCAACATTACGGGGCAGGATGTCAGCAACGTGTCGAGGGTTGAGTACGTGCAGTGGTGTTCTTGCGAAGAACTGGCCAACACGACTTGTCCCGCCGAATGTTTGATTTCTTTCTCAAGCTTTTTCTTCATCAACTTCGGCCTAGCACTGTTCCAAGGGCTGACCATCCCGGTGACCATGCTGGTCTTGGGCCTCCCGTGCTATTTGTACACCTGGCTACTTGCTTTGTCCGCGTTTTCTTGGCTGGTGAGCGTTGGATCATTTTTGGCGATCGCGATACATACTTTGGAGACCGGCACCATGACCGTCTTTGCTCAGATCGTCATTGCGGGATTTGCATTGTTCCCGATTTGCGCCGCAAGTGCTGTGACCAGTGAACGGTCTCGTCGCACCCTTTTCGAGACATTTTGCGACCTTCGCGAACAGGAAGGCAATCTTTTGGAACATGCTTCGTTTCGTGGCTATCGCGATGCTTTGCGCCGGAACTGGCAGTATCTCTCGTCGCCAGCAAACAAAAGAGCAAGTAGCAAAACATCATTCCGCCACGTCGTAACCACCACGACAATGTGAATACTATCGATTCAGTGGAGCTTGGAAAGTGCTGGCGTTGGCTCTGTTGTCGAAGCCACGACAGATTGGTAGATTGATAGATGCATAGATTGAGGGATAACTAGAAGGACAAGGACCATAGTCGCACAGCTCAAAGTAAAGTGTACCGCCATTTTGTATAAAATTAAAATCCCGTGACGTTGCATCCACGGCTTCCGATCGTTTCGCCATAGCCGAAGAACTCCGATTGTCTTCGTGAGATGTTGCGCCAACGCGTTGATTCTATTGTGACTCTGCGCCCTCACGTTAGCAAAGCGGGATGCTGCAAGGTCCAGAACGGCATTGCACTTGCACGTACTCTTCCTTGCTTGAATGTGCACTACATTCCATGGATCTTGCATGCATGCCCGACGACATGCATGCTTCTACAACACTACTAAACGGCTACAGCATTTGTTTTGAACTCTGCACATAGATCTACATACATACATCGCCACAACGACGGCAACGCATTGACCCACAAAACGAAGAACAAACCAACCGCAGTGTGCATTGACAACTTACTCTATTTAAATGCGTCGCAGAACAAGTATATTAGGTGTGCAACAGCGACATTACGTGCACATTGTGGTCGCTGTAAACGTCGCTGTACCCCTTAAAGGCCATTTCATGCGGTCGTGTTGTCGGTTTTCTCTCTGTCGTCGTCGACTGTTTGCTGATCCTTGTCCGTTGGCGAGGACGAGTTAGTTCATTGTCCGTTGCGCAGTTTCGCGGTGCTTCGTTGGCGGTTTCTGCGTTGCTGTGGCGGCGATGGTTGGAGGTTGAATCGCTATCATTCCGTTCGTCCCTGCGAATGTTTGAATCGCTGTTGCGATGTTTGACGTACAAGCAACGCACAGTTGCCGAGGTATACGTCGTTCGACCCGGGAGCGTCACCCAGTGTTATATGTTTTGGTGGCGATGTGACGCAACGATGGCAGCGTCGTGTAATGAATGATCGTGATGCGCACCAAAGTTCGCAACGCGAGGCTTTGTTGTGGTTGAGAACCACACATATGACGAGTACACAGCACAGTTGAGAACATCGCAAGACAAACTTTTGTGGCGATTGCGTTGTTTTTTGTCCCATTCTGTTTCCACTTTTCTTATTGTTCTGTGCTCTTCCAATCCGTGCAACTTGGAGATAATGTCGGTGTGGCACAGCATTGTGACGGCGTGGTTTGCGCTAGTAACTGCGCTGTGTCTTGTCTCGGCGCGTCCACCTGTGAACCTTGCAAACATGCGCATTCCGAAAGAGATGCGCAAAGAAGTGCTGAATTCAGAGCAGGTGCGATCGGTCGAACGGTTCGTCGAGGCCACCAAGAACACCGGCTTCTTCAGCCACACGGACAAAACGTTTGCTCCGTACCTAGCGGAGCACTCGCGCTTCTTTGCTTTATTTTACGCCCCTTTCTCCGAGTCCTGCAACGAATTCTTGGAAGGCTACAAGACAGCAGCAGAATCTCTCGTCGAGGAAGGCTACGCTGCGAATTTCACGGTAGGTATCACCGAACGTTGATGGTCGACAGCGCAGGTGGTGCAAGCCTGCGCTCTCTTTTGCGGGTGTTGTTGCTAACGCGCGCGTGTCAACTGGTTCGTAGGCGATAGACTGCATGGCATACCCACTTTTGTGTGGCTACCACGGACTTTCAAGCTTTCCCCCACCCGTCCTTCTACACTTCGACCTAACGCGCGAGCGGCAGGCTGATTCCGACAAACCGTATCGAAAAATCCCGCTTCCGCCTCGTGTGAACCCGCGTCAGTTCATGCGCGGACTGTTCTTGAACCTGGTCGGGGAACTCGACGATCCTTATCAGGAATGGGAAAAGTGGGACTCGAATGGCGAAATCGTCCATCTGAACCTAGCCCGGACACCGACATGGGAAACCGAGCATGGGGACAGCATCGTTGTGCTGTTTGGAGCTGCCACAACGCCAGAAGAACAGCAACAGTTGGCGAACATGTCCGTAGAGTTGAAGAAGAGGGGCGTGGACACAATAGCAATCAACTGCGAGAAGCATGACGAAACTTGCGTGGACACTTTCAAGCCACATTCGTTTCCCGCGGTTTACTACAAGAAGGGTCAGACATTCTGGAAGGGTTACCGTGGTGACATCGACGCTGCGCAGATTGTGGAGTGGGCAACAAATGTACCACAGCCGGAACTCTAGGCGCGAGTATCTGTGTTCACTTATAGAGCGCGATGATGGTCATGAATATGTTGTTGTAAAATTTAAGCCGTGTAAAGTCCATAAAAAAGGTGTCCGATGCTACTATTCTCTTTGCCCTATTCTATCACGTCTTACCTGAACGCACGTCAAACTCCGTGGCGGCTGCTAAACAAGCTAAACAAATGCAGTCAGTTCCCTGGATTGCCGCTTTTTGGAAACATCCGTCGGATCTGATGAACGCCGAAACCCCGATGATGCGCTGTAAGTCCTCGAATCTGTGTTTCTGCGGTAGCCAGCAGCTGTACTACGACGCTCCGCCGTCGAACGACGCCGAAGCATCGCTTGCAAGCTCTGGCTGCGCCCCAGACTGTGATGTGATCCTACTTTCCCGTGTGGTTCCGAGTTCATGAGGTCTCTATTTTGCTTCAGAATGTAGCGATATCGGGTTTCGTCGCGCTCGCTGAGCAGTGCTTCTTTTCTTTCACTCAATGCACACTGAATGGTGAAGAGTGATCGATTGTACCGTTCGTTCGAGAGCGCCGACGCGATGCAGCTGCTGTACACGATGACACCATACAACGTGACGTACAGCCACGTGTACTGCGTTCCAATGGGCAACGCGACATGTGCGGATATGAGGAAGTTGGCTGCGTCGACTGAGAGCTGGACCTCCTGATAAATGGTGTAAATTTGTACACATAATCCCACCAGTGGCGCCAGAACGGCAACGATATATGACCTGAACGGCAGCCCGAGGCTCAAAAAGATGGCCGGAAGGGTCAAAGCGTGCATCACAGGAACGTTTGTCATGAAAAACATCAAGTTCCCAACGCCAGCATTGAAGGCAAACGACTGGCACAAACTGACAGCGTGAGTGTCATTGCTGTCAGAGCTCCCGATACCACCACAGACCCCAGGCTCGTTCACGAGCCAGCCATTCACAAACGTGCTGTTTCCGGAGGCCAAGTGGCTGTGCCCGAACAGGCCACCAGTGAAAAGGTCGCCGTTGGTAACGTCCAAAGCCATGTATGATATCCATGGCACAACGATGCATGCGCACACCCCAGCCGGAATGATGAAGATCAATTCGTACTCGGCATACTTTCTCCAGGCTGGCTTGTGCGCCAGGACGACTGCCATCGTGTACACAAAAACATTCAGCAATGGGGCGGCAATCGTGCGCGCAGGATCAGAGTCTTCGTCTTCGCTGAGGTTGTAAACACTGCGCAGAGAAAAAGTCGTCAAGAAGTACAACATGTACATCGAAGACAAAATATACAGCGCGAAGCGCGCTGTCTGATAATGTGAGTCGGACTGCACATACTCCGCGCAGAACCGGCGCTCCATGTCAGGATCCGGAAACCCCATGCGATACTTTCGGCAGCATTTCACGGAGGATACCATCATCGTTCCGTCTGTATCATCGTCGCCCTGAGTACTACCATCCTCGGTCGGGCTACCTTCGCTGCCGCCTGCATCTGTGCCCTCTGCGTCGATGATGTTGCGGCTTGATGAGTCCGTGGACAGCGCATCTCGGACGCTTGCAGCAGTTTGGTCACTGAACGCAGCTCGCTTGTCCGACGGCTTCGAGAGTCCGTACGTGGAAGCGGTTTGCCGTTTCGGATTGCTGCGGTGCGACGATGTGCTTCGACGTCTTGGCGCTCTCTTGCTTTTGAACAACGCACTAGTTGAAGGCGAGGGATGCAATTTCGATCGTCCTCCATGAGTCGCCTCACTGAACCTTCGCATCGGGCCAGATATCAAGTGTTTCACGACATCTCCAAAATCGGGCCGTGAATCGCTGTCTGCTACCGTGCAATCGACAACGATATCACGGACGTACAGTGGAGTGGTCGGCACCATTTTTGTTGAATCAGCGCCTTGCCACATAGCGCTCAGCGCCGACAGCATGGATTCATGGTGATTACTGTCGGAAGATTTCAGCAATTCGTCACACGTCTCGTTTGAATACCTGTAACCATTGCAATCGTGATGACACATTGCACCGACGCAGACGATGATAAAAAGGAAACAACGAGGCGTGGCACGCACTGTTTGTATTCCGAGAGCGTCTTTTCCGCTTCCGTGTTGATCTCGACGTAAATCTCCCATAGAATGATGCCGAACGCGTACCTGCCCAGAACAAACCGCAATGATTACTGATAACTTAGAATACCGCAATTCGGATTGGACAGCCCAACACAGTGACATGAGCAGGATGCTTCGCTTACACATCTGTTGATTTCGTCAACACTTCGGTACAGCTGGTCCTCCTCAGATAATGAGCGTCTGCGACAGAAACGTCACTCAGATGCGGTCGACAGAATGATGGCTGTCTTGACTGCATGGGCGTGCTGCACTTACATATTTCCGGCGCCATGTACAGCATCGTGCCATACGCAAAGTCATGCTGCAGTTTGGAGTCGTCCTCGCGAGGATGACTGGCGGAAACACTAATTTCAGTCTCTTCTTGTGCCTCAATAGCTGCCGTAGCCGTCGCTGTTGGAGATTTAGCGTCAGGTCGATGCGAGTGACTGAGCCCTGGTATCGTCAGCAGTTAATGAACTGTTAGCACATGTACAAGCAAGCACATGTACAAGATGACTCACACACCAAAATCACAAATTCGGACTCTCCCCTCCATGTTCAGCAGCACGTTTTCGGGCTTCAAGTCACGATGGATAATGTTGCGATCGTGCAGGTACTTCATCCCACCTACGTCAACACGCGTACGTACAACACAGTTCACTGCAGGATGTGTGCAAAATTTTGGTTTCCACAATCAGTTTACGTACACGCAAGTTGTACTGCGATTTCGTCTGAGCTTGTGTATCCGTGGCGGTACTTCTTCGCTTCGCGTTGAAAGTGGGGCTCCTTGCGCATGAAAGTCCGCAAATTGCGACTACACCACTCCTGCACAATATAGACTTGCAAAATGCCGTCGTGGTGGTCTTGGCACAAACCTAGCAGTTTAACTACGTTGGGGTGGTCAAGCTGTCCAAGGATTACCACCTGCATCGTTGACAGACAGCAAACATGTCACAAACAACTCGGCGACAATGCCTATCACGCCCCAACACCTCAGAACCATAATTTGTGGGCGCACCTCGTTCACGAGCTCAACCAAGGCATCGTCAAGTCCGACGAGATCTGACATGGCCCGCAACTGCTTTGCAGCGACGATGTGGCCACGATAACGAGCTTTCCAAACACTTCCGGCAGCGCCTGACGCCACCTTCAATTCATCACACGGCCGATAGTTTATGAGGCTCGGTCTCATCAAACGCCAAAAACAAAATGCCAGTAGTTCCGCTAACCTGGTGTTCCAAGTGCAAATCATCACTTGAGATGTCCCAAAAGTTTTCGTCGTCATCTTGACGTAGCTCAACTTCTTCGAAGCTGGCTTCGTGGCTCAGAGCCGACGCGTCATCACTCAGCAAATCATCGGAACTCGAGCTGCGTGCAGGTGGCGCATTGCGCGCAGAACGAGCCTTGGTGAGCCATTGCTTCAAGGCTTGCTTGCGAAAGGGATTGGCTTCATTTTGAAGAGCTGTCATCTCCACCTAGAGATTTGCGGGGGCACCAAACACACAACCCACAGAACAGTGATGCCAACGAACGGGATTGTGACGCAGAACGCTAAAAAACCAAGAAAAAAACAAACAAAAAAACAACAAAAAACAGTCAAAAGAAGCTTACATCGAGCTTCTTTGTCCAGAAAAACAGTTCCCTCTTCAATCGCGAGCGCGCGACGACCAAAAGTAGCAGTGACAAGGACGCCGCGATCACGGAAATAAACACCTCAAAGAAAAATGCCACGATGGTGACAACCAGATGCTTGTTGCACACTAAGGCCGCGACGACACTGTTCCCGAAGTTGCTGAGCGTCGTTGGCAGCGGGAACTGCCCGGCGATGGCCAGCAAAACAAACACTCCGAAGGGAATGCCAAAGAACATTACTCGAGCGGGAAGAAAGTTCATGACAACGATGCCTTGCAGGGCTACCCAGCACAAGCACAACCTCATCATGAAAGATTCAAAAACGAATCCATACAACCGGGTAAACACGCTCAGCGTGTTAAAAACCGTGCACCTGCCCTGGTCGGTCCCGATGTAGTTTCCGCATCGGTATGATCCGTTTTTGAGGTCAAAGTCGTCTTGAGTCAGGTTGAGTGTGGACAGTGATACTGTCTCACATGTTGTCGTCCAGTCTCTGGTGTAGTTGCTCAAGAATTGGTCAATCACGAGCCTCATGCGGTAAGCGTTGAAGTTCGAGTCGCACATCGCGTACGACACGAAGCAAAACATCGTGATGACGAATAAATAAGCAGCGCCTTGACTTAGCAAGGCTGCTCCTTTTTTCCCGCCCGCGAGAAAGCTGAACGCGAGAAGTAACCCGCACGTCAATGTTGAGAATGTCAGCACGCCCACACTCGTGGTGACGCATATGATGTCCACAGAAGGGTTTACGATGGAGTCCACGATGTCCAAATACAATGTAAAGCTGTAGAACGCAGCAGCAGCGAAACAAATCCCAGCGCCAGTCGCTCGAATGCCACGCCCATAATTCGCGGTGTACAGATACTCCCATTCAAGGACGTTGTCTCCGAATTGAAGTCCTTGTTTTTCGAACCATGTCCGCCTCCGACTCTTCTTCTTGACCACTGAAACGGTTTCACGGTCGGTTTCTTTGTTATCGCTCATGCTTGCGTCATGTTTCGATGCCATGGCCACTCGTCGTCACCAAGACTAAGCTTTCAACCCACCTTCGTTCGCAGTGGATCGACGCCGCAGCTTCGATCCACGCGGTACCGCTGCCACCACGCGCTGATTTGGACGTACAATCGCAGCCTTAGATCTCCGCCCAAACCAAGGACCAGCAGCACAGCAACACAACACAACGCGAAAACGAACCAAACAGAAAACCGAGCGACAGAAAAACATCAGGGCAGCAACATGTCGCACGACATACCGGGAGGGAGAACAACAACAAAAACGTCATCTCGCCGACTCAAGACCATCGACAACGACGGAGACGACGACGACGACGACAACGCCGACGAGAAAGATGCGAGTGAAAGCAACATCACAACACAAACACAACGCTCGACCACCAACAGCGACCACGACAACCACGACCATGACGAAGATTACGACGCAGCCACGACCACGACAACCACGGTATCAACAACGACAAACCACGACAGCGACGACAACGACATCAACAGCGAAAGACATGACGAACGGCGAACGACAGAGGAGCGACGAACGACACAACGACGACGACGACGACGACGACGAAGAGACAAAGGAACGACGAACGGCGAAGAGACAAAGGACCGACGGACGACGAACGACAAAGGAACGACGAACGACGAAGAGACAAAGGAACGACGAACGACGAACAACAAAGGAACGACGAACGACGAACGACGAACGACAAAGCAGCGACGAACGACAAAGCAGCGACGAACGACAAAGCAACGACGAACGACAAAGGAACGACGAACGACGAAGGAACGACGAAGGAACGAACGACGAACGACAAAGGAACGACAAAGGAACGACGAAGGAACGAACGACGAACGACAAAGGAACGACAAAGGAACGACAAAGGAACGACAAAGGAACGACAAAGGAACGACGAAGGACAAAGGAACGACGAACGAC
>ENA-OWNT01002470-OWNT01002470.1-seawater-metagenome-genome-assembly--contig:-NODE-2470-length-19284-cov-4.173947_pt1 | contig 19284 bp, 20 predicted proteins | sample MGYA00238136_ERZ651165 | MGnify/ENA primary metagenome ERZ651165 (study PRJEB26861, sample SAMN08777766) | seawater metagenome | isolation source: coastal seawater | place: USA: Florida | collected...
TGACGGCGGAGGAGCAGGCGCGCTACGTCCCGAAACTGCGCGAGTTCTCGCGCGCGGAATACGTCGCCAAGCGCGAGGAGAAGGAGCGCAAGCTGCTCCAGTACCAGATCGAGGACGAACAGTTCCTCTTCGACAACGAGGACCTGACGGAGGAAGAGCGGCGCCGACACCTCGCCCTCAAGGAAGTGTACGACATCACCACCAGGCAGCGGAAGGAGCTGGACAAGGACGATGGGTACCAAATCCCGACAGCGTACGAGACCGAGGACGGGAAAATAGACAAAGATAGGAAGCTCGAGGCGCTGAAAACGCGGTACCTCGAGGACGAGAAAGAGGTCGTGCACGACCAGGACCTCTGGGAGAGCAACCAAGCTGCCTTCGCAAAGTTCCGGCCCGGGGCCAAGGATACGCAGAAGGAGCAAGGCGCCGAGTACGACTACGTGTTCGAAGACCAGATCGACTTCGTCACAGGGCAAATGATCAAGGGCGCCGAGGTGCATAAAGTTGGAGGCGAGAAGGCGGAGCCCACGCGGGAAGAAGTAAAGCTGTCCCTGGACGAGGTCCGCAAGACGCTGCCCATCTTTGCGTATCGGCAACAGCTGCTGGACGTCATCCGCGACAACCAGGTCGTCGTCGTGGTCGGCGAAACCGGTTCCGGGAAAACGACGCAGATCCCGCAGTACCTCCACGAAGCGGGATACACCACTCCGGGCACACGGGACAAGCCCGCTATCAAGGTGGGGTGTACCCAGCCCCGCCGAGTCGCCGCGATGAGCGTGGCCGCCCGCGTCGCGCAGGAGGTCGGGGTGAAGCTTGGCAACGAGGTTGGATACCAAATCCGTTTCGAGGACTCCACCTCGGAGCGGACGTTGATCAAGTACATGACGGACGGTATGCTCCTGAGGGAATTCTTGGCGGAGCCCGACCTCGCGAGCTACAGCGCCATCATGGTCGACGAAGCGCACGAGCGCACGTTGCACACAGATGTGCTCTTCGGATTGGTGAAGGATATCGTGCGTTTCCGTGACGACATCAAGCTCATCATCGCGTCTGCCACCATGGACGCGGAGAAGTTTAGCGTCTACTTCGACGATTGCCCCGTTTTTTTGATCCCGGGCCGCATGTACCCTGTCGATATTCTGTACACAAAGGCACCGGAGGCGGATTATCTTGACGCTGCAGTGGTGACGGTGCTGCAAACACACATCAACCAGCCCACGCCAGGCGACATCCTGGTGTTTTTCACTGGCCAGGAAGAGATCGAGACGGCGGAACAGATTCTGAAGCTCCGCACACAGGCTTTGGGTTCGAAAATCAAAGAACTCATTATCTGCCCCATTTACGCCACACTGCCGTCCGAGCGGCAAGCGGAAATTTTCGAGCCGACGCCCGAGGGTGCACGCAAGGTGGTGCTCGCAACAAACATCGCCGAAACTAGTTTGACAATCGATGGCATTTCTTACGTCATCGACACCGGATTCAGCAAGCAGACCAGCTACAACCCGAGGACGGGCATGGAGTCGCTGATCGTCACCCCCATCTCCAAAGCAGGCGCCGTGCAGCGGTCTGGTCGTGCAGGCCGTACCGGTCCCGGCAAGTGTTTCCGATTGTACACTGCATGGTCATTCAAGCACGAGCTTCCCGACAACCAAGTCCCCGAAATCCAGCGGACGAACCTGGCGTCTGTGGTGCTCATGCTGAAGTCGCTGGGAATCAACGATCTGATTCACTTCGATTTCATGGATCCCCCTCCTCCGGAAACTCTGATCAAAAGTCTGGAGGAGCTGTACGCGCTTGGTGCCTTGAACGACCGCGGCGATCTCACGAAGTTGGGCCGTCGCATGGCAGAGTTTCCCTGCAACCCGATGCTCTCCAAGACCATTTTGTCATCCGAGAAGTACAAATGTGTTGAAGAGATTTTGACCATGTGCTGCATGTTGGACGTGAACAACTCAGTATTCTACCGACCCAAGGACAAAGCGGTGCACGCAGACAACGCGAAGCAAAACTTCGCGCGGGGCGGCCACGGCGACCACTTTGCGCTCATGAACGTCTACACAGAGTGGATGCAAACCAACTACTCGCGCCAGTGGTGTTTCGAGAACTTTGTCCAGGACAAGTCCTTGAAACGGGCGCGAGACATTCGCGATCAATTCGTAGATTTGTGCGAGCGCGTAGAGATTGAGTTGGTGTCGAATGCTTCAGACATGGAGAACATCGCAAAAGCCATCACAGCTGGTTACTTTTACAACACGGCGAAGCTTCAAAAGGATGGGAGCTACCGCACCATCAAGAACCCGCACAATGTGTCGATCCACCCCACCTCTACGCTGTTCAAACAGGACGAGCATCTTCCGCGATGGGTATTATATCACGAGCTTGTCTACACGTCGAAAGAATTTATGAGGCAGGTCATCGTCATCAAGCCAGACTGGCTGGTCGAGCTGGCGCCGCATTACTACAAGAATGAGGACATCAAGGACAGTTCGACGATCAAGATGCCAAAAGGCAAAGGCAAATCGACTTTGGATCCAAAGAGCGAAGCAGCGGCGTCAAAGTAACGTGTGCAAAGGCAACGATCCCCAGTCCACACACCAGGGTTGCCTGATGCAGTCAGCAAAACAAAGTACAGCATCTGTAAATGCTCTTCACGATAATAGTAGTAACGTTTCTTACAGTTAGCGTCACTTGACAAGATTTGTTTTGCAAGAATTTTGTTGGTCCGCTTGATCGTGCGCACAAGGGCCAGACCTGCATAGTGGTCAGTTAGTTGACTGGTGGTCCTCGGGACAACGGCGAATTGTCATTATTTCGGAAAACGCTTGACATGGCTCCCAGCGTGTTGAAGAGCGTCGCCATGTCGATGTGGACCCGACCGTTGCGATTGTTGCCATCGCCATCACCGTCGTCGTCGTCGTCAAAACCATCGTGGCCACTGGAGCCGAACCTCATCTTCGCTCTTTCAAGAGCGTGGTCGAACTCCGCTTCGGTGACCTCGTCCAGGCGTCTCCGCGCTGCTAGGCGCGTGGCGTCCTGGACCAGTGCGGCCAAGTCGGCACCGGAAAATCCACGCGTGCGACTTGCGAGATCAGCGATGTCAAGATCCAGCACGTAACGAATCTTGGTCAGGTGCACTCGCAAGATGGCCTCACGACCCTTGGCGTCGCACAGCCCAACGTGAATGTGCGTATCGAATCGGCCAGGACGAATTAACGCAGGGTCCAGCACATCAACTCTATTGGTAGCGGCCATGACGACAATGGTGTTGCCGTCAGCCCTCGATTCGAACCCATCCATGGCGGTCAGCAGCTGGTTGAGCGTCTGTTCGCGCTCGTCGTGGCTGTTGATCTGTCCTCGCTTTTTGCCGAGTGCGTCCAGTTCGTCGATGAACACGATCGCCGGTCCGCTGACTGCGGCAGCTCGTTCGAACAATTCTCTGACACGGGCTGCTCCGCGACCGACCAGAGTTTCCACAAAGTCAGAGGCGCTACACTGGAAGAACGCAGCATTGGCTTCGCCAGCGACAGCCTTCGCGAGCAAGGTCTTGCCCGTGCCAGAAGGCCCCACCAGCAGGTAGCCACGCGGAAGCTGCGCACCGAGTCTTTTGTATTGAACCGGGCTGCGCAGCATCGACACCAGCTCGCGCATCTCGACCTTGGCGCTTTCAATGCCGGCGACGTCAGCAAAAGTGGGAAGTGTGTTCTTCCGCTTGCTCACTCGCGTACTCTTTTTCATGCTCTCTTTCGGGTTCATGAGTTTCTTCATCACATAGTAGAGGACGCCGAGGTACGCGATCGGCAGCAAGAATACCAGACTCTGAAGGCGCTCTGCAAGCGACGTCGTCACTTCGCTGTACGTGATCTTTTGCTCCATGATCAAAGCCGCGATTTTACCAGACATTTCGTGAAACAGAAAAGGAAGCAACGGGACGCCGTACACCGCGGGCCGCTTTTCCAAAGTGGCCGTTGTGGCTTGCAGCAGAACGATAATTGCGCTGTTGCCAAACTGCAGGTGTGCCACCTTTCCGGCGGTTAGGTCGTCCATTAGGACTTTAAGGTGCTTCGACTCGATGGGGCGCCCACTTCGAAAGAGGCGGACAAAGTATACGATCAAAAGCAAGCCGGCAATTGGCACCACAGTGCCGCGATGCATTCGCGAGAACACCGCACCCATGTTCCTTGCAGTCTACGATGCCAAAATACTGGTGCACATGTGCACCGCTGACAATTTCGGTTCAGACCAACAAACAGCGTTCAGGCTGTTCGTTTTTTCTACCAAGTTTTAAACAGAAACTAACAGCACAACGGGATAAATTGCGCGACCGCTTGTCAAGAGGTGCTAGCCGAGGACAGGTTGCAGTTTCGCGTCGTTACAGCTGCCTTCGTTTGTGCCGTGTGCTGCTTCCCTTGCCGCTGAACACCACACCATACCGCACCCCATCACATTTCTGGCGTTCCCTTGATGAATGCTCTGGCGTTACTTTCACACTCCCGCGCGCGCGTCTGCGACACCGACGGGCCGTTTCAGTCGTCGACAGCAACTGGGTACCGTTCGTGCAACTTTCACCATCCCATTCCGCCATGACCACTTCTCGCATCGCGTGCGTTCGTGCAAGCAGCAGCCTCCCACGCAAGAGAGAAAGAGAGAGAGAGATAGAGTAACAACTAAGTCTTCCACGACACACACACTACGACGCGTTTGGTGTCGGAGTTGATGTGGTAGCGTGTCGTCGTCGTCGTCGTCGTTGTTGGTGTTGTTGGTGGTGGTGGTGAGAAGTTGCGACGCTGTCGCTGACAACTGACAACACGACATTGGGCGGCAGGGCGGCCATGCACTAACTTCTCCAAACGCGCATGCCACGCGCGATTGTCACCCTACCCTACAGCGATTACAGTGCTCACTGCCTCGCTCACTTTCTTTCTTTCTTTCTTTCTTTCTTTCTTTCTTTCTTACGACTGCCTCGATTGCAAAGCTTACACGTCGAAACAAGGACCGCGTTGTGTGCTGAGGGCGGCATGCGTGTCTATGTCCGTCGCGTCGCGTCGCGTCGCGTCACGTTGCGGGATGGCAACGAGTGGAAGGTGATGTGATGCGCAATGAGAGATGAGAGATGAGAGATGAGAGGTGAGAGGTGAGAGGTGAGAGGTGAGAGATGAGAGGTGAGAGTTGAGAGATGAGAGGTGAGAGTTGAGAGTTGAGAGATGCTTGATGTTGTGATGAGCGATGCGTGTTGTTGTGATGAGCGGATGCGTGTTGTTGTGATGAGCGGATGCGTGATGTTGTGATGAGCAGATGCGTGATGTTGTGATGAGTAGATGCGTGATGTTGTGATGAGCGGAGGCTTGATGTTGTGATGAGCGGATGCCTGACGTTGTGATGAGCGGATGCCTGACGTTGTGATGAGCGGATGCGACTGGATGAATGGAATGACATGCATGAAGTGTGCGTGGAGACGAGGCGGGGCAGTGCAAGATGTCAAATTCTGGGTTCCTCGTCCGAAATTGCACGGTCGTCGAGTGAGTCGACTTTGATGGGCAGGGCATATGACGGCACGGTATGGTGCGATAGGGTGAAGTTGAGTGACGCATGGGTGGATGCGATTCGTTGCATTTTGATCTCAGAGGGTGAAAAGTAGTTGCCAAGGATGTCAGTTGTCAATAATTCAGTGCAATGTAGGCCCAAGATGGATTCATTGGCATGCATTGTTACGACTGTCGTGGTATCACTTTGACGTTCACAGGGACCTACAAGGAGCAGATAGCACTTGTCACACGAGGCACGGCAGGTGTTCGGACGACACGACTAACACGCACCTCCGCGATACATCTGGGCCGAGGCCAACCTTGCGCTTCAATTTCTTTCAAGCTGGCATCGTGAAATTTAAAGTCGCGGTGACCATAGTTGACGCGGACCTTGGAGGGTCAAGCAAGCCAGCACCATAAAGCACAAAGGGTCAGGGGAACCACACACTTCATTGTTGGTCAATTCGCGCCACTCCAACATTGCAGCTGCCTCACCTCAGCGCCGTTGTAGAGCGAAATGTACGGATAGTACTTTTTGATGGTCTGAATACCGGCATAAGCAACGCCTTGCGATTGTCCATTGACGAAGAACACCACATACCCAGGCTGGTAGCGCGTGGTCGGGGTTCGTGGTGCGTCGTCAGTGGATTCTGCTGACTTTGCAGCGGCAGATTCTGATGCGGGATGGTCAGAGTCAGTGCCCTCTTTCGAATCTGTTGCACTTTGCTCTTCGCGAACGCGTTTATGGGGCGATTGATCGGCACTGGAAGAGGCGCTAGTGCCCAAGTTAATGTAACATCCAACGACGTCACCACCTTCTTCATGCCAGCCGTATGGTTTTCCGTATCTGTGAGCACACAACAACAAAGCACGCAACCACCGTTCGTGAGCCAGTGCGCGAGTTGCTAGAGCTGGGGCAACGATAGACAATAAACGTAGAGAGACAAACTTACGGCTCGCGGAATGAACTAGTCACTTTGTCACCATTGACATCACGGAAAGAGAAGCTATCGGCACTGTAGCCCACGGGAAGATCGAGCTTCGCCTGAATCGTGGCCCACCCCAGTCTCATGTGCCCGTGTGGGGCATTGCCTTTGAGGCACTCCACCTCGAAGTACCACGCGCCTTCTCGGACCCCGTGAGTTGCTCTTGCAGAACGATATCCTCGCTTGTGCAGGGCGCTATCGCCCGTCTCGCCTATAATGTGTTCACCTCGCTCGCCCTTGACCTTCAGAGCGGTCACGGAGAATGTCGCTACGACGTTGGGGTCCTGAAACACTCCCTTCCGTTTGCTGGACGACCGGCTAGAAGACCTGCCCGAATTGGACTTGCGTCCGCTGCGTGTCGACTTCCGCTGTCGTGAGCGGCGGCCCGACATCGGAGGCTGGAACAAAAACTCGCTCTTCGAGGGGGGTGGGTGCGGGCTGTTGACAGGCAGGCGATCGGGAAAAGATCGCAAAATTCAAAAAGAGCGACGCAAACTTAGTGTCAATCGCCTCTTGAGCTGCTACGTGCACCGGTGCCGTCACCGCAACTCGCATGCAACTTTTGTTGTTCTTGTTGCCTCATCTACCTCTTACCGTGAAGATCCGCCACCGAAGCACAAGAAGACATCGACAGAGCGTCGAAAGGAAGCAGGACGTGATGATTAACACTTGCGCATTGCATCCACAACAAACCTCAATGAAACCGACGTCCACAGACACTACCACGAGAAAAGAGAGCATCGCGACCGCATTGCAACAACAACAGGAGCAGGAACGTTGTTTGTGGCAACACGTAGGCGAACAGATGAACCGCAAGCAAACTATGAAGCTACGAAGTACGCCGTGGTTATCACAAAGACAACGACGACGACGACGACGACGACGAGTTGCGCAGTGGTGGTTGGTGGTGGTGGCGGTGAGCAATGCGTTGGCACATCATCACCTCTTTTCGGCGTTCACGCCCACAAACGCGAACGCGTTCCTTCGTTCGTTCGTTCCTTCGTTCCTTCGTTCCTTCGTTCGTTCGTTCGTTCCTTCGTTCGTTCGTTCCTTCGTTCCTTCGTTCGTTCCTTTGTTCGCTCCTTCGTCCGTCTGTTCGTTTGCGGTGGTGTGTGTTTGGATGCTTGTCGTTGGTCATTGATGACTTGACACGGGGTGGTACTCGATGATGGCATAGTAATGGTTCGATGGAGCTTATGCTCTTATTTGTGGAAGCGCATCGCACGCGATCGATGTCACAATGAAATGCTGTTATTGTCACCACGTCGCGGCCAAGAGTACTTGTGGGACCCCCATCCGTCGTGTAGTTTCGATTTCGGAACGGCGTTTGTCGTCGTGTGCCGCGAGCGAGTTGGTAGATCTGAAATGCGCTTTGTATTGCAGCGGCGAGGAGGCTGGCCAAGCTGCGTACTCGTTTCGGTTAATTTCATGCTGCGGAAAAAAAGTCGCTTTTGCGTACGCAGCTCCTCGGCCAGCACGCTGCGTCTGCGTCTCAACGACCAGGCGTTGTGCGGTCGGGAACGTTGTTGTAGTTGGAGGAGTGGCTGTTGACGTCGGCGCCACTGCCGTTCGTGCCACCGTCATGCCGTCGCGGACGTCGCCGAGGGAGCGCGATGACGATAAAACCCCTGCGATCCCATCGTCGGACTTCAAGGGTCTGCGGGCCGTGTTGTTGGTGACGTTCGTCGTGATCACGTTCGGCGTGTTTATTTATCTCCAGCACAATGTGTTGGTGGACACAGAGCGGTTCGTGGAGAAGCAGAGGCCGAAGACTCTGCAACCTGGTGTTCGAAAGACGTTGCGATCGTTCAACAACGAGGGCAACAGTGGGTCAGCCGCTTCGCAACAACTTCGACAAGGCTCGTTGAAGGGAACAGTCGCAAGGGTAGCCGACACAGTGCAAGGAGGGTTCATTCCGCGCCGCGAGCGCCCGGAATACTTGCAAAACAACCCAGGATCGGCGTCGGCATCAGGGTCAGATGCTGGTGTCGTTGGGGGCTTTGCCGCGAGGCCGGCGGCCGGCGGATACATCAAGCGAGACTTGGTTGCTCACGAAGGTCACGATGTCAGTATGCCAGTGCAGATGGTCTCGGATGTGGCCGATTGTGAAGAGGTTCGTCGCTATCTTTCGTGTGAATGAGGTGGACTTTGTTTTGCGAGTGTCCGCCCGCGTCACAACCGAGTGTACTCTTCGTGGCCTTTTACCGCTGCAATGAATTTGACCTCGTCAGGTGTGCGACTCGAAGCCAGAATGCAGATCATTCTCGTACTCAAGGCAATTAGCGGAATGCTGGCTGAAGGACGCGTGTGTGACAAATGCGTCGCCGGCGTACTCTGGCAACGACCCAGACAAGAGAAAGTTCGTCACCTACTATAAGCCATGTGATTTCGGGACAGCAGCAAAGCAGCAAAGTTCAAGTCCAGGCAGAGCTCAGGTGTCGAAATCCACGTATGTGGAGATTGACCTCGTTGCCAACGAAGGGGGCGACGTTGGAGATTTGGATAAGGCATCTCGAGACGACTGCGCAGCAGCGTGTGATGAGGAGCCGCGATGCAACAGTTTCTCGTACAGTGCTTCCCTGCGCGATTGCTGGTTGAAGGACCGCGATTTCTGCACGGGGCCGAGCTCTGGTGACTTTTCCAGGGCGGCTTTCAAGGACGGGGACTACCACACCTTCTATCGGGACTGCGAAGACGGTAACACATCGGGCGCCAAGCGGAAGCAAGGAGAGACCGTTAAGAAATCGCTTCGAGCCGCACTTGCTGACGCACAGACCGTCGTCGGAAGTGCGAATCTTGGAGCGAGTTCAGCGAGGGACTCGGCCGCTGGCAAAAATGCCGCAGCGCCTTTCGTGCCCTCGTCGAACTCAGTATCTCTGACGCACGCGCCACCAGCAAACGAACGGCAAGAAGCGGTTCGGGATGCCATGAAATGGGCCTGGGATGGGTATGTCTTCGCGTGTTTCACTTTCATATGCTGTGCCGTGTGCTGGAATTGAACTTGTCGGTGTTTGTTTGGGCTTGTGCGGGTGGGCTGGCGCAGCTATGTCAAATACGCGTGGGGCAAAGACGAGCTGCATCCAAAAAGCAAAAAGGGAGCTGACTGGTTCGGTCTTGGGCTGACTCTGATCGACGCATTGGACACGCTGTACATCATGGACTTGACAGACGAGTTCAAGGTGCGGCAGCATTATCCCATCGCTTTCAAGCTCGCTTGGTTAGGTCGATTTTCCATGCGTATCACCCTCTCCTGACGCGATGGTGCAGGTGGCTCGCGACTGGATTGACAACAGCCTTAACCTGGCATCGCCCAAAGATGTAAACTTGTTTGAGACAACGATTCGAGTTCTCGGCGGCTTGCTGTCCACGTATGCGCTGAGTGGCGATGAAGTGTTCAAGGAAAAGGTTCGTGAACGAGAGAGAGACCAGTTGAATTCACGTGCGCATGTGACGTTGCTCACACTTGCACATGTGTGCCAGGCGATTGAACTCGGTGACCGCTTGATGCCAGCATTTGCATCGAAGTCTGGCGTGCCGTTTTCGGATGTCAACCTGAAGAGTGGACACGCTCACAAACCAACGTATGTGTCTCAACACTGGTACATGATGCCGTACGACTGCGTTGGAATCATCATACCACTGCTGTTTGTCGTCATCTTTGAAGGTGGGGGTCCGACTCGTCCACCGCCGAGGTCACGACTTTGCAGATCGAATTCAAGTACCTGAGCCACATCAGCGGTGATAGAAAGTACGCGGCCGCGGTGGAAAAGGTTTGACGCTTCGTTGCTGTGTTTACGCTGGTATTTGAGCTTAGTAGTCGCCGCCACTGTTTCGCACGTAGGTCTCAGAACACGTTGCTGGCCTTGGGAAGAAAGATGGCCTTGTGCCGTACTTCATCAACGCCAACACAGGGCGGTTCGGTTCAACTACATACACGCTCGGCGCTCGAGGCGACAGGTTCGCAGGAAATGTGATGTGTTGTTGTGCCTGTGTAAAGTGCTCACTTCTGTCTCTTGACCGCGTGTCGACTGCAGTTACTACGAATACTTGCTCAAGCAGTGGTTGATCACTGGGAGAACCGAGGACAAATTCAAGAACCGATATCTAGAAGCAATGGCGGGTGTGAAGAAACACCTTATCAAAAAGACTTCAGGCAGTTTGGGCCTGACATACGTCGCCGAGTTGAGCTCGAGTGGGCGCTCGCTTCCCAAAATGGACCACCTCGTGTGTTTCCTTCCTGGTGCTTTGGTAAGTTCTTGTCGCCAGCTGCGCCACACACGAACTGCGGCGCACTGTTCGATCAATCAAATGCGCTACCAAAAAACAAATCCGCATGATTTAACGGAGTGCAAAACCAACCTATGTTGCGCAGGCCCTCGGCTCTGTCATGGGTGCTGGCGATGCCAGCACACGAGCAGACCACATGGAACTCGCCAAACAAGTGTTGGACTGTTGTGAACATATGTACTCTGAGACACCTACATTCTTGGCGGCGGAGGTGCGTTCTTTCTTCGCGCGCAGTGTTGTACTCCAATTTTTATGAGTGGTGTGTTCGTTGCTTGTTTTCACGTTTGTTTTTTTGGTTTGGGTGTTGGTGTGTTTGGGTGTTTGACAACTCTCCCAGATTACACACTTTGACCAGAGCGGACATGAAGTCTACATTAAGCCGCAGGACTCGCACAACCTGCTGCGTCCGGAAACGCTGGAGAGTCTTTTCCTGCTCTGGCGGCTGACCGGCGACCGCCACTATCAAGAAGTTGGATGGAAGATATTCCAGGTCACGACAGCCTCTACGTTGCTTGCATGCAATGTCTTGTGGCCCATGGCAGCAGCTCTCGGCTCACTGTTCTCGACGAATTGCCGCTTTTACGTTTTTTGTAGGCGTTCCAGAAGTATTGCAAGATCAGCACTGGCGGCTACACTTCGTTGGACAGCGTGTTGAAAGTCCCTCCGCCGCAGAGAGACAAGCAGGAAACTTTCTTCCTCGGCGAAACGCTCAAGTACCTCTACTTACTGTTCGGCGAAGACCCAAGTTTGGTTTCGCTGGATCATTTTGTGTTCAACACGGAAGCGCACCCGCTGCCTGTGTTCCAACAGTAAGTGCGCCGAATCACGAGCATCCACTCGGTTTGGTGTTGTGCGGCGCCTTTCGCTCTTTCGGACAGTTAGCGCACGTGGGGTGGAGTAAATATTATCGTATCACAGTGCTTCTGTACCCATAGTACCGACACAGTTCCACTTTGTTCACTTTTTACCATAACGCGGCTCGTTCACGGGCGGTTGGTTGGCTATCGCTTGAGTTGTTGCTTGGCCACAGTGCCACTATCTGCGTGGCGCGCTCTATCGATTGGGGAAACGTTGCAGTCTTGCCATGCATTGTTGCCACCTGATCGCATTGAACAGCAGCAAGTGGGTCGAGCGTTGGCAAGTGGCAAGTGAACGAATTGTCCACGACTGACTAATTACTAATTGCCGGCCACTGATTGCCTGAGAATACCAACAACTGACGTCTTGCGTGATTTGAATGGTCGAAGCAAACGCCGATTCAATGACATCCACTGGTCAAACGCCTGTGTGCTGACATCCCATGCCCGCCTCCTGCGCTAACGAGCGCCCAGTTCTGTGACGCTGTGCTCTGTTTCTGTGATGCGGCGATGTTGCGGTGCTGGCGTCTGTTTCTGCCGATCTGGTGCCGAACAGCTTTGCTTCGCAGTGAGATCCACTGCTTGTCCTTCAGCGTTCGTTGATGAGCACCTGCCACGCGCTACTGCCACTTTCCTCGCTTCTCGCTGTTACGGGCGCGAAACTGTGTTGCTGCTGATCAATCTTCCTCCTACAGTGCAGTAGTGCAGTGCACACTAACAACTCACGACCCGATCGAGTGTGGCGAATGCGCTGAATGCCGTGCTGCTCATTCCATCAATCAATCACCTTCATCCGCTTGCCTCCCTTCGCAGGTAGATATCATCTAGGTTCCCCGAAAGCAGAAAGCAGAAAGCAGAAAGCGCGCGCGCGCCCTTGCATTCTATGGCTGGCGCGATAGCGGCAAATGGGCGGCAAGCGGGATCGAAAAAATTGACTTTGTTGGAGCAACAACCATCGCGCGCGCATTCATCATTATTTGCAGTGGCATCATAGTGCACAACAAGGCAGGAAGGAAGGAAGGAAAGCAGAAAGGACCTTCATCGGCACTCACTCTGTTTATGCCATATTTCGACCTCCCACGCAACACTTAGGAACCTGCAAACTGTGCATTCTCGGAAACGCCGTTTTCACTTCACTCACTCACTACAACCCAATCCCAATCAGCAGCTTCCTTCCGCGGGGCCGCCCACTTCACTGACATATTCTCTCTCCTTCTCTCTCCTAGTAACTATCACCCACCACACACCCGCCGGCTACACTGCGCGGGGCCGCCCTTTACTCCACTATATTGAAACTCAGATACCGGCGCCCATTCATTGTGGACTGCGCTGGTCCTGTCCTGTCCTGTACAGTGACGAATTCTTGCGGCTTTGACTCCGATGTTTCCCGAAAGCGGGTACACCAGCTGGCATACTGTGGTGGGTACCGTCGAGCAAACGGAGTTACAGATGTATCCATAAGAGGGAAGAGGGATGGGAGATCAGTGCGCTGGCACACGCGGTACGTACACGCGGTACACGCTGGTTTTGCGCGCGCGCGCGTTTGCGCCCACGTGGCGTTTGTGGGAGAGTTCGTTCGTTCGCTGTTTGGTTTCTTCGTTCGTTCGTTCGTTCGCTCACTGTGAAGTGGTGCACCGGCGTTCGTTCGTTCGTTCGTTCGTTCGTTGTTGCCGCCAAAACATTTATTTGTCGTCCCTCTCTCTCCTTCCCCCTTCGTTCGTTGGTCGGTCGCTTCTTTGCTGCAGCTAATTCGTTGTCGTCGTCGTCGTCGTCGTCGTTGTTGTTGTTAGCTTGTGGCGGTCAGCACAGCGTTGTTGTGTGGTTGTTCATTTATTTGTTGGTTGGTTGGTTCATTGCGTTGTTGTTCACCAATCGCTGGGGCCCGTGTGTTGTAGCCTGCGCCCCGCCGCCCCCGGTCTGGTCTGGTCGGTCGCTTCGTGTGCGAACTCGACAGCGAACGGCGTGCGTGCGTACGTACGTGCCGATCGGTTCGAATGCCGAGTTGACATTGATGCGCCCCTTCCTTCTATCGAAGCCGTCACTTTTGTGTGCTGGTCCGCGTCGTCGTGAATGAAGTGGGACTTGTTACTGCGGGCGGACAGCGGGCAATGCCACCACGAGGCGAATTGCGGCATGTGGTAGTGTGTGCAACGTCTGTCTCGACCGGATGTGCACTCGCATTTGTCTAGTGCGCTGGTGCTCCCTGCCACCCACACACAGCGCCACGGAGGTCAGCCCAGCTCAGGCGTACGTCAGGCTGTTCGTTGGAAGCAGGTCGAGTGGTGAGCAGCGCTGTTGCGCGCTGGTTGGTCATTGCGGCTTCTACGTCTGCGGACTTCTGCGCGAGGACGGTTTGGCCGGCCAGAGTTCTCGTGATGACGTGGGAGGTCTCTCTTCCCCCAAACTCGTGCGTTCGTTCGTTCGTGCGCAATGTCGGCGCCATCACGCGGCATTGCGCGTCGACCTATTGGCATCGTCTTCGTTCGCTTGGAGGTCCACATTCACTGTTTCGAAAGAGCTCGACAGCTGCGGACGGGACTCGATCGAACTCACAACAAATCGTCAGCCTGACCGCACAATACAACAACGCGGTAATGCTTCGCCGACCGACTCCCGACGCAGGGAACGAGTTCGTTATCGCGGATTCGCCCTGCTAAAAATCGCCATCAATCGCGTGTGTCTGGGGCTTATAGGCGTGTTTGTCACCGACGCGACAGCAACCATAACAATCGTTGCGACTGCCACACGCACCCCCCCCCCCCCCCCCCCCCCCCCCCCCCCCCCCCCCCCCCCGGCCGATCACACAAACACTTGTTTATAAAATATTTGTCCAGCATTGTGTCGACACCAACCAGATGAAGACAGCGCGTCGACTTGGACTTCTAAGGACAAAAAAATGGACTTACAAAATTCTCGACAACAGGATCAACGTTCGAAATCGCAACAGATTTCTCAACGACATCACTCAACCGTTTCCAGCGCCGCCACTCCCGCGACTCATTCGACTTCACAGGACGCAGAGACCGCGCAGAGGCCTGCAACGACGACTTCGACGACTTTGAACAATAACTCTGCCGTAGCACCACATCTACATTCGAATCAACAATCTAACATGGCACCCAACGGAGCCGCGGTTGTGGCGACGGCGAGACCGCCGCCGATCTCTGGAGGAAGCCGGTGTAGCGTACCAGCACGCGCTGTGCCGATTGCCACACATGCACAACGACGACGACCGTCGCGCTTAGTTTTCGCTGTTCCATCTTTTCGCCAAGCACAAAGCGAATTGCAAGACATGGTACGCGGTGTGTTGGAATCCGAGCCTGGCATCGTCAAAATAGCATTGCAAATCGGTAACCACATGGCCAGCGCAAGTACCGCAGGAGGGCCCGAGGTCGCGGCAACAAGGTGCAGGAGGACAAATTTCGTGAAACAAGCCGCTGTTTCCCACGGCCTTGACTTTGTGGATCTTGAATCGGAATGTCGAGCCATCATTGCTCGATCAAGAGCAAATAAACAAGATGCTGGAGATTCCCCAACACACCAAGCGGTCGTGGCAGAAGTGGTTGAGCGAGTAGGACAACGCGCAAGCGCCTCCGGGCGCCGGATGCTGCTGTTTGCAACCTTGCACCGTGTTCTGGGACCGCTCGCTGCGGCACAAATTCACTGCCTCGCTCACATGGACACGCGACCTGTCCACGCAACTCGCCGACCGGTCATCGTTGTCGCTGTGCACGGCTCTGAGTCTGGTCCACTTAAGCGGACCAGCACTGACGCGGAGCACGGCGGCAGGAACCGTCGCTTCACGCTGCCGCGGATGGCGAACGGGCTCTCTGAGACCGTTTTGCGGGAAGTTCGTACAAAGTTGCAGGGTCTTTTGCACCAGGATTCGACCAAGGTGCTGTTTGTCACGCAGGACCGACGCGCACCGCGTGGACAGCATGGGCGTCCCTGCGCGAGCGCGCACGCTGTTCAACGTAGCAGTGGTGGTGGTGGTGGCGGCGGCGGCAGCGGCCACGTGCTGGGTGGAAAAAAATACTTGCTCCCACTGAAAAAGGGGCTCCACCAGTATGTCAGCGCTTCTGACGAAGACACTGAGGACGAAGGTGACTCCCCGAAGACCGTTCTACAATCGCCAACGTCTGCACCTGACGTGCCAGAAAGTCCGACATCTCAGTCGGCTCAGGCAAATCAAGAGAATTCGGCCGACTCTGTGCGTGTAAGTGCACCAGTGCCCGCGGTCGCGACCGCTCGGGCAGTCACCACTTCTCGTGCAAGTGCTGCTGAAAGTGATACCGCCACGCCGGCGACGTCGGCAACCGCCTCAACAGCCGCGGCTTCAGAGGCCACTGGTGGCGAGTTGCCCCCGGAAAAGCGGCGACGCAAAAGCAAATGGCAGAAGCCGGAAATGCAGCCAATCATGCGAGCCGCGATTTGGGAACTCAGATTCGGGAAGTCGCGAATTGTGGAGACGTCACAAAGGTATCGAATCCCGCTGCGTACTCTGCGTCGCTATCGTGACATATCCGCCGCAGGCGGTCATGGCTTCGAATCTGTCGACGGTAAAGGTGTGCAATTCGACGAAAGCGGCATGCCAGATCGCATCCCACTGCCACCAAGAACAGTTTGCCAGTACCGTCGCGGATTCACTTATCACCAATTTGAGGAGGACAATACTGATGCGTCGCACCAGCTGCGATTCGCTACCGCACCGATGGCTGGTCAAGCACCGTTCTTGGCTGGGTTCCCTGGTTTGGCCGCCGGCATGCCCTTCGGCGGAATGATGCCGCAAGTTTCAAGTGACAACGCCGGGCGAACACCGGCGGAGCAACGTGCATTCTTGGCTGGATGGCACGCGTGCTTCGCGACCGTTCAGCAGAGTATGTGGCAAGCGGCTGCCGCTGCAGCGGTGTCGGCACCTGCTAGTGCCGCTGGCCATGGGCCCACTGTCCCCTCTTTTGCTCAGCCTCTGCGCCAAGGTCCTGCCAACACTGCTCCCAAATAAGTTACGTAGCTGTCACAGTTGCGCTGCAGTCGCGGCCGCGGTACACGATGTAGCGCCACAAAAACGTCGAACCAGCAGCAAAAGAAGAAGAAAAACACACAGTCGTCCACAATTTCAAGTGCAGGAAGTCACTAATGCCTCCTTCGCGAGGTATTTGTCAGCGTCACAAGAAGACCGCGCCCAAGTGTTCGTGCTCGTCCACTCGCCCGCGCGCGCCTCAGATCGGTTCACCCAATTCTACGAGCACCGCCCGCACGCTGCAACCTTTCCACGCTACACAGCGGCCGCTGCGATCAGATCTATGCCTCCAAGTCATAATCATCCGTGTAAGAGCGGCAATGCTCGACTTTCGGACAGCTGGATGTTGACACAACCGTCGGCGATTACCCTGTGCGATACCCGGCACAGCAACGGTTTCGTCGCGACGACACGCCCGTCTGGCCCTCCTTGAAGCCACTGCCTTTATTTATTCATTGCAACATACATTGCTAAGTCATTAGTTTATTTTCTGATAGATCTACTCCCCGTACAAGAGTTTCGTGTTTCATTTCGTTGTTGTTTGCGTGTAAAAGCCGCTGTGTACATCGTTCATGGTGTTGCTGCAATCACAGTGCGATGAGCTTTTAAAATGTAAGTCATGTTACTATATATCTTGGTTGCACGACCGCCTTTTGAGGTGGTTGCTGTGGGCGGCAAGAAACACTTGTTTGGTGTTGACACTACATGCGCCTTTGATTTCTCATCCTGGTCCAAAAGCGTCGCATGACGACATCGTCGCTGGCCATGTGCACGCGCCCTGCGCCACCGGCCCGGCCTGATGATTGCGGACACATGGTGGACTTGTGCCCTGTCTTGCCGCATGTGTGGCACACAATGTTGGCGTCTCCTGGTGCCGCGCGACCCTCCATCCGGGCCATCTCTTGTCTCTTTCTCTTTTTGAAATCTCTATCATGCTGTCTGAAGTTGGAGCCGTAGTTTCCGCCCGTGCCGTGGCCGTCCATTTCGTCACTGTTGTGCTTGTTTCTGTACTTCCGACTGCGCAGATGAAAGCACCACAACATCTCAGACATGCTCAAGAGACACGTCACCAGACGCGTCTGCCACCACGCATCGCACCTGTTCTGCTTTTTGATGAATTTGGATTTTGCGAGCTCAGTTCGCTCAATATTGTCCAGCTGGTACTCGATAGGAAGTTCAACCTGGCACAATGCAACAGCAGTCAATACACGTAATTTTGTGCGTACTTGCGCGAAACAGCAACCAGCGACGGACTTCTGCAATGCCAGTGCCGAATGCCACAGCGCCACCGAGCGCTCTGTCCTCTGTAACGTCTTTGCCTACACATACGCGGGTAGACATGGTGAGACCTCAGCGATCATGCACAGGTGGCGGAAAGAAAAAGTCCAGCACACCTTTGGAAGCTTCTCGAACACTCTTCATGTGATCCGGAAGCTCGTACAGCTTCTCCATCTCAGATTTCTCCTGGTCTTGAGGAGAACTGGCGTCACCTGGAAAAAGACATTCGAGAACTCAAGCTTAGTTGTTTCCTCGAACGGTGTTGTGCATCAGAATTGGACGCGTGTCGTACCTGAACCGCCTTTCAGTTTCTCGTCTAAAAACTTGCGCAGATGTGGGTTGTCGCTCAGCGATTGCTGCTTTGTTGCACCTGTGTACTGGCCGTCCAACATGCCCAGCTGGTCCTTCGGGACCACTCCACCAACTTTTGGGTCGTAACCATCGCTCGCAACAACATCTTCGGCCTCTTCAGCGGCGTCGGTTGCTCGGAAAGACCTGCAACATAGGTGCAACAACGCCGCAGCAGCAGTATTTCACGAAAGAGCAACTGGGGCGCGTGCCTTGAGCGACGAGCGTCCCAAACATCAAACGTACTTGGCGGCGACACCCTTGGCCCGGGCACGAGCGCGCTGTTCTGCGACAACATCACTCAAAACAGTGTTCAGGTCGTCGTCATCACTTTCCACGTCCTTTGCAGCTGCTGATTTGCGAATCACACGCTTGCCTTTCTTTCCGCGTCGCGCGCGCTTCTTGAATGGCACTGGCGCCGAACTCGCAGGCGCCGGCGATACCTCTGCTACACCCCCTGTGTCTTTCTCCGGCATGATCGTGTCACCAGTTGCTTCTCTCGACGCAAGTCTCGGGATGCAGTCGCGAACAGCGCAAAGAGCTGGCAAGTACAAAAATGGACCCCAAACTGAGAGCCCCAACTTCCTGCAAGCGCGTCGAATTTCAACCCAGTTCGACCGAAGTTATACCCGTAGTATGCTTCGGTTTCCACGACTTTTTATTGCATGTTTAACTTCGTGTTTGTCACCATCAGCAGTCAATCAGACCAAACGTTGGACCGATTCAAGCAACGAACAGCAAGGCAGCCGCGAAAGTTGACACCAACGACGACGACGACGACGACGACCGCGATGACAACGCCAATTCCACTCCGACGATGACAACGACGACACCGACGACAATAGCGATGACAACAACAATTTAACTACAACGACGACAATAGCGATGACAACAACAATTTAACTACAACGACGACAATAGCGATGACAACAACAATTTAACTACAACGACGACAATAGCGATGACAACAACAATTTAACTACAAC
>ENA-OWNT01002472-OWNT01002472.1-seawater-metagenome-genome-assembly--contig:-NODE-2472-length-19270-cov-4.160110_pt1 | contig 19270 bp, 21 predicted proteins | sample MGYA00238136_ERZ651165 | MGnify/ENA primary metagenome ERZ651165 (study PRJEB26861, sample SAMN08777766) | seawater metagenome | isolation source: coastal seawater | place: USA: Florida | collected...
TTGCCAGCACTGCGATGGATCGATCACATTTTCATTGTACTGTTCATTTGCATTATCCAATGATTTAAAATTTATAAATGAGTGAATTAACACTACGAAGTTCGATTGGAATAAATTCAGTTTCTTTGTATACAGTACAGCTTTTTGATTTCACTTTCATCATCGCGGGAGGACATTGGGCTCACTCCTCCGCCAGTGTAACTCCCGCTCACTCACTCACTCACTCACTCACTCACTCACTCGCTGATCTTCCTTCCTTCCGTCGACTTCGTCGTTGTTCGTTGGTTTTTGGTTGGTGGTTGCCTTCGTTGTCATTGTTCGTCGTTCGTTCGTTCGTTGTTCTTTGTCGTTCGTCCGTCGTTCGTTGTTTGTGTTCGTTGTTTGTTGTTTGTTGTTCGTCGTTGTTCGCTGGCGTTGTGGACGTTGGAGTGGTGGAGTGGTTGGTGGAGTGGTAGTGGTGGACTTTACTGATGTTCGCTGGCAACGTTGTTGTTGTTGTTGTTGTAATGTATGTTTGATACTGGTTGTTGTTGGTGGTGGTATGGCATTGATTGTGGGCCTGTTGAAGCGCGCTTGGTTGCGTGGGGCGAGGTCACTGGCGTGCGCGTTCACGCATGCTGTTGTTGTTGTTGTTGTCATTGAAGCGCTCCCAGTAAGCTGCGTGGTTGGCCTTTTTGCTGTTGTTGCGGTTGGAGTCACTGCGTGGTGAGGAATAAAGAAGAGCGTAGTTAACAGTTGCAATAATTCGCGCTTGCGATTGTGCTCCAAACATACGAGGTAAATCCTCCATTTATTCGTAGCGTATATCTGTGGCAATTAAGGACCTGTGGCGTGTCGTGTGTCGTCGAAGATGTCACATGCCCACAACCCCACTAGCTCCAACATGAATGTTGGCAACATTCTGGGCCATCGAGCTAGTGTGGCGCAGTCAAACCGCTTCCGTGAGCAAATGCGCGGAAGTGCTGTCGCTGCTGCAATGACAAGTCCTCAGCGCAAACAGCGTGCTCCCCAACAAGCAGCTGCTAGACTAGAGCTCCCAACGCTTCCTGTCAATGATGCAATCATTCTTACACATCGTGGAGGACAACAGGTTGGAGGCACTGTGTGGCAGAACAATGCCTATTGGGAAAAGAGAGCTGCTCAAAAGCGAGCCACACGCCAACGGCGCAACCCGCAACAGCACCAACACTATGCCAGTGGCTACGCTCACTCCTCCCAACAATCGACACAATCTGCCCCTTACAGTGGCACCGCGCGTTCCTACCTTGGCAATGAATCTGCACGAAGTCAGGTTCCTCGTCTTGCTCTCAACCCACACGCTGCTGCAGGTCGTGATTATAACCCACCGCCGCTGAAACGGCGGGGGCGCGACGATGCTCCAGGAGTTGGTGCGGCAGGGCGTGGCATGCTAGCAGAGGACCACTTTGACGATGCGCTGCAAAGCGAGATGTCACAGCATCATCAAGGAAGACAACGCACACACCAGTACCAGCAGTATCAGCCCCAGTATCGTCCACAACAACAGGCTAGTCGCTCACATCGCCACGCACCGGAGTCAACGAGTCCGAATATGCGCTCAGCGTCATCTCTGAGGATGAGCGCCAATGCGCAGTTTGGCTCGGATTACAAGCCAGGAACATACAATAGCCACCACCGCCAACGGAGTCATCCACGCACCAACAGCTACGGACATGGGGGCCAAAAGACCAGTCGCGTATTTTGAACGAACTCGCAACTCTTCAATTCCTGTGAACAACGATTAGAATACGACTATTGACTGCATTCTTGCTTCCGTCGCAAGCACTGCCTAACTTATATATATACATACATGCGTGCGAGTATTGTCACCAACAGCCAAGAAACTAAAGAGCACGAAATTGATTCCATCAGTGCTTGGGAAGTCTCTACGTAACACGATATTGCGACCGTCTGCCATAAATTGCTTTGGTTCCGGCTCGCCGCTTTTTGAATGAGTTGGAGTACCGCTTCTTTGAGCTGAGCTGCCTGTTCTTCGCTCGCTTCGCGCGATAGTCTCTTGCTGCTTGGGACTCAAATGTTGCACGTGTGCCAATCCCCAGCGTAGTAAGAGCCGGGAGCTTCTTCGGAGTTACTTTCGACTTCAAAATGGCCTCGCTTTGTTGCTGGCGGAGCCGCTGCTGTCTGCGGAAGCGATCCGTGGACCGTTGAATCTTCTCCTGATAAGAAAGTCGCTTGCTGTGTCCGTTCTTCTTCGACAATTTCGGAAGAGACCTCGTCCTGTTTTGAAAGTTGTTCTTCGCTATGCTGCGCTGTTTGATATATTGCTGCTTTTGACGGTGAGCTGGTTGCTGCATCAGCCGTGGACTGATTCCATTCGAAACGACCCGAATCGGAATTGGGGACCTTCCATTGTGCTCCCATTTCTCTTGGGAGCCCGACAGTCTGAGTTTGTTATCGTCATACTGCAGTATTCGTCCACTATCGCGCAGTTGACCAGGAGATCCCACACGCCTCGGAAGGTTGATATTCAATGGTGACAGCTTCACAGCACTGTTTTTGCCCAAGACAGAGGATCGAGTTCCGCGACTGCCGGCATCTTTCGCAGCACGACCATAATGGTCGTTGGAATGATCATGAACAACTGTTTTATCCAAGCTATGACTGTATTCGTCTTGGTGGAAAGGGAAGTCACTCCCGCGGCCGCGCGGTTCTAAACCAGAATCGCCCACACCACCTCCTCGACTTCGTTGTCGCGATGGCGGCCCACGCGCAAACCGAGGATCAAACCCTCCGACACGATCACCATTGTAAGCTAGCTGGCCATGATGGGCAGCCAGTGGCGAAATATGATTGTCGGGTCGCGCACCGTGCAGGTGCGGCTGTTGCAGCGGGTGTGCATTGCCGAGTGGCAGTGGTTTGCGAAGCTGGGGTGGAGGTGGCAGTGTTGTAGGAATATCAAACTCGGAAGCATCCAGAGCAGGGTACGGGCTTTGGGCAGCTGCGGGTGACTTGGACTTGGTCGACTTCCGCCGCCGCTGTGTCGCCGTTGGGAGCCGCTCCAGCGTTCGGTAAGCGGTCTGGCAGCGATCGTGGGCTCCCAAAGATTCCAGTGCTGCTCGTTGCTGCTTAATGACACTATCTCGAGCCTATCCGAACACATGAATCACACAAAAGAGCAGCACCACGATCAGAGACACCTTCAATACAATGCAACAATTGCATAGGATCAGTGAGTTGCGCGAAGCATCAACACAAACCTCTAACTGCAAGCGCAGTCTCTCTATGAGTGTGTCTTTCTCTTCGATAATATTTTGCTGCATCATCTTCGCGTGCTCTAATTCCATGTTCTGCAGTTCCAGCATGCCGTGACGAATTTCCATTTCAAGAAGTTCAACCCGATCAGCAGATTTTAGATGACTCATCACTTCGCGTTTGAGTGACTTGTTGTTGTGCTGAATTTGTTTGATTTTGTGCGCAATTTGATCTCGCTTCTCTTTCACTTCTTTGTTTTGAGCCTCCAAACGCGCAAGCTCCTCTCTGGCTTGTGCCACAGCTCCCGGGGATGTTACGTCTCGCACGTAGGTACGCGAAGTGTCTCCGTCTGCGCGCACCGGTGATCGCACGGTCTCGTCGAAGTCATCCATGGAATATTCTGAGTCATCTGACGCACCGCTCAGGCGCCGCTGCAATTGCCGGGAAGCGTCAGCCCGTTTCTGCGCGTCTTGGTGCAGAACATTTTGATCAGTTCCTTGGACCACAGTCAGTTGAAGCTTACGCATGTCTATCTTTTGCTGTACGAGCTGCGAGTCCAAATTAACGAGCGCTTTCTGGAGCTCCATTCCTTCGTGAAATCCTTTGACGATTTCAGCGCGAACAGACTTTAATTCGCGACTCTCTCTATCGTTGACACTCTGCGAGAGTGCGTCGTCTTGACTCCGTCGATTCTGAGGCGATGACGAAGATCGCGCCTCTACCAACTCTGACTTCAAGCCTTGTATTTCTCGCTTCAGCCCAGCAATGAGTGACAAGTACTGCGTGACATGGTATGAAACGTTGAGGACGTTCTTTGTTGCCTGAGTTTTGATTTTCTTGGCCCTATTGGCGTACTTTAAGGTGTTGAGAGTTTCCTCGAAACTGGAAGCTGCAGGGGTGATGTTGGCAATCATGATGGTCCTGCAATTGCCTCCAAGAGAGTCTTTCAGCAGACGAGTCAGCTTACTGTCTCGGTACGGAATGAAGCCATTGCTCTTGCTCATTACGAGAGCATTGATGCAATTTCCGAGAGCGAGTAAACTACGGTTGATATTAGCGCCTTCTATTAGGCGCTGTCCTCTATTGTTGGTTGACGACGCTCGCTCACTACCAGCAAGGTCGATCATCGATAGTTTTCCAATTTTGACAGATGACTGTGGTCCGGGGTTGCGATCACGTTGCTCGACCACAACCTGAAGAATAGCGTGCGAGCGCGAGGATGTGGCATTGGCCTCAGTGGCCTCCTGCGTTCGGTTCTTATTGCCATTGTGCAGCAGCCCCATCACTTCTGTGGCGCTCTTGGCCACAATTTCGGCCATACCTGCAACCGTGGGCCCTTTGAGTGGGTCTTCTCTGAGGTCCAAATTTTCTGATGACGGCTCCAAGAGATCCTTGATAAGTTCATTGTATATTTCTATCATGGAAATCTTGACTGTGTACTTGACGCTCTCTGATCGTTCGACATCAGAGATCTGTTCGAACAAGAAGCGCAGCGTGTTGAACATACACCCAGGATTCGTGGGAGTTCCAAGCATGGTAAACGTTTTGCCTGCGCCGGTCGCACCGTAGGCGAACACAGTCGCGTTGTAGCCGTCTATGACCCCAGGGACCAGCAATCGAGTCGTACGGTTGAAGACAAGCTGCTGTGGGCTACTTTGGTTGAAAACGTGGTCAAAAGCGTAGCGCTTCTCTCTGGTCCGTGCGGCGCGTAGCGGGTCAAGAAAACTCCGAGTGTGGTCTTGAGTTTTCGGGTCAATAATAACAACCATTTTGTCATCCATGACGCGGACGACCTCGTTTGACAAGCGCAGTTCGGTACGATTCATAGGGCGGACACGAACACACACCATGATATTGTTTTTGCCAGACCACTGCCACCCTGGGCTGTTTTCCTTTTTCTTCGGGGTTGACACAGTTGGTGTGCGCGGCGACTGTGATGAGGAGCGTGGAGAGCTGGCAACTTCAGCAGCGGAAGAATCTTCCGGTGGAGAGTCGGACTCTGCGTTGTCTTCATCGGCCTCGGCACGCTGCAACACCACTTCCTGCGCTGCCGCCAGGAGCCGCGACATTGTGCGGGGTAACTCACCGATGTGAGCAGACGAACTGCATCGGAGGCGTGAAAATAAACACGCGGAAACCTAAAATGTTTCTGAGAATTTGACGGGCCAAACTAACAAAGCAAGGTGCCCAGTTGTCGCAACAGCCACTGTGCCTCCACCCCTTGCCTTCGTGATAGTTCATAATTCGGTTCAGACTGCCCGAGAACGTCACGTTCTCACGCGTCGCTGGGGTACAAGTATCACTATCGCTGTGAAGAACGAGCGGTGGCGTGGCGATGGCACGGCATTGTTCGTCGCGTGCGCGTTATGTTGGTATGACTGAGAGAGAGAGAGACGAGGGCGAAGAAGTAGATGATGTCGACGACGATGATGATAAATAGAGCTGGTGCCTGGTGGCTTTTGCTGTCTGCAGTCTGGACGCCGGTGGGCGGGCGGTGCGACAACGCCACAACGCCACAACGCCACAACGCCACAACGCCACAACGCCACAACGCCACAACGACGAACCGACGAACCGACGAACCGACGAACCGACGAACGCCCCAACCAAGGAACAGAGGAACAACGAACGTTCGTTCGTCCGTTCGTCCGTCCATTCGTCCGTCAGTCCAAACCGTCACAAGCAAGCAGCAGTGACAACAACAGTTGGTCGTCGACAGTCGACAGTCGACAGTGCGTGAGTGAGTGAGTGAGTTGGGATGTGAGTGAGTGAGTGGCAGGGAAGGAGTTAGGGAGTTAGGTGGGAGGTGGGAGGTGACTCACTGACAACAGCAACGCTCACTCACTCACTCACTCACTCACTCACATTCATTGGTTGGTTGTTGGCTGTGAGTTTTCCTTCCTTTCTTTCTTTCTTTCTGTTGTTATTTTTGTTGTTTGTTGTGTTTTGAGTGGGTATTTGTGGGGGTGGAACTCAGAAAATGTGTACTGTACTGTATCACATTGCATTGTGGTTGAACTCTTCGTCAGACTGAACGACGGTTTCACTTCTCGCTCACTCCCACTCCCACTCCCACTCCCACTCACTTCACTTCACTTCACACACACACACACAGTCAGTCAGTCACTCCCACTCCCACACTGTCGATGTGTTGTTTTGCCGGTATTGTGAGTCCTAAGTACCAGTCATAGTACTATTGGTTTGGTAAAACTTTGAATTGATTTGTGTATTGCCACAGCGCGACGAACGTCGATCAATCCACGAACAATTTCATCGAACGACGACGACGACGGTGGCGATCGATGTACGACGTCAAATCGTTCGAGCCGTGACGACGGGGCGGGGCTTGAGGAGGAGGCGGTGGTGGTAGAGCGAGAGCATACGGGCGGGTAGACAGCACCATATACGTGGAATCGATGAGGTGCGTAAGTTTTGTGAAATGGTCAGAATTGCGGAGCTGTTCGAGTGACGTGCAAACATGTGTCGAAAGCAAGCAATGGCCGATGCCTCATGGATATCATGCGTATCCAAGTGAGTACACAGCGTATCTGATTGTCTATGACAACGATAGGGACAAGACGTGACATAAATCCAGGCCGTGGGTGCGTCAGATGCCTTGCAGCTGCAATGACAGGTCGTAGAATTTGCTGTTTCAAAAAACCAGCGAAAATACCACGAAGGCACGGTAGTCTATCTTTTACGTAAACCATCGTGTTTCCGGCACGGATGAGGCGACGAGACATCGTCGACTCGATCAAAATGCCGAAAGGGCACGTTTGAGCGTGAATATTTTTGCGCTGGAGCATGTCAGTGCTACGGGTTATGTGGCCTCGCGTAGCTCTTGTCATTCTTATTCTTCTCTCTTCTTTCACGGAACTCCATGGGTTGAATCTGCGACACCTCGTACCGCGGTATGCGATGGGCCCTCAGTCGAGAGACTTTTCGTCGTTCGACGGGTTGGACATGTATGGTCCCACCATTCACGATGTTTCGTTTTCATCTGTGTAAGCCTACGGAAGCATGCGCTTGATAAATTCGTCCATGAATCGTCGGCAGAGGTCCTGCCATGTTTGACGCTGTTGATGCCCATAGGTATCAGCCATATCTCAAACACGCCAACGTGTACTGTGAGCTGTGCAGCTCGATCATGACCACTTACTTTTACATGCACGACGACGCCTGCGCGTAAGTTGCCCTGACGATATCCTCTGTGCAGAGTAGATTGGACGCATCTTTGCACTGTCGCCAATGACAAACATGATTTGTGGGACATTTCTTGCTATGCTACGCAGGCTTGTTCCGCGCGTAAACCGCCGAGCATGCCAGCGACTACTCAAAGACTTGACGAGGAATCCTTTCTTCCGGGAAATTGTCGGCGTTGCTCCTGGAACGCGCCCCGAAGATGTAAGTAATAAACGGCACGACACGCTGTCTCCACCTGGAATCTTCTTCATCCTTCTGCTTGTGAATGATCGTAGGACGACACGACTCCAAGGCCACCTGCATACATTAATCTCACTGTAGTGGACGCAGACGCAACAGCCCGTCCTTCAGATGAAGACAAAAGTCAGTCATCCGCGCCGATCGCTGACGGGCGCAATGAAAACGAGGACGCGAACCGTTTTCCTTTCTCACATCGAGAACGTGGCCGTGATGAAGACGATGGGGATATGTCCATGTTTTTGGAAGAGGTGCCTCAGAATACTTGGGGCGCACCGCAACAGTTCCAGACCAGCGCAAACGGTCCAGAGCTTGGCGATGATGAAGACAGAACATCTGGCAACACCATGTCTGACCAATCCTATCGTGGGTCGCCAAGGGTGCGGCGTCTGAATTCTCGTTCAACAATGCCACCTTCTTTGGAGAACAATGCGGCACCACGCAAAGTGACGATGTCAAATGCTACATTCGAGGTGACACTCGGGCTCACCGTCTGCCGAGCAGTGGTCATCATCTTGTTGACCAATGCTGTTTATTTTTTTTGGTTCAGGAAATTATTGACATTGTGGGGACCAACCTCAGCAGCGACCTACTTTCGAACGCAACAAAGAAGCTTCTGGTCTCCGCCATGGGGGTGATGGGGCTGCCTGACAACGACGGTAAGTTCCGTTCTCTGCTCTCTGGTCGTGATAAGACTGAGGCAGGGTCGCACTTTGATATTGGAATTTTCATTACATGTGGTTGAAGGTGAACTTGTTAACGCCGACCCTAGAGATGTGTAAGTTGAAATTTACTTGCTGTTGTTGAAATTTTCAAGGTGTGGTGTAACTTCGATTCCATTATGAACTTCGCTTCACACTTTAGATTCGCTGTGTCCGACACCGACGAGGACCTTCTGTTTGGTTGCATCGATAAGACCATGGAAGGTTGGTGCTGGCGACTCGTTGGATTTGTTGTAGGTTTTGCGACACTGACGCTGACTGACATTGCTCTGGTCAATTAGGTCACCCACTCCAGCACGGACCAGGCCAATGCCCTTCCATCGTCGCGTGCAATATTTTGGAAAATGAGGCTGGTGCTCCACTGTGTGGCAATTATGCCAGGCAGTGGGGAGATTTTCTGCCGAACGTTCGTTGGTGTGCTCGCTTTCCACACGTTGACCCCTCATGCTCATCGCAAAGTTTTGCTCTTGCTCTTGATGCAGTTCACAGCTCCACTAAAGCGGCCACACGTGCCGGACACGTTGCCATTTTCGCACGAGTATGTATTGCATCGTCACTCGTGCTCTCTTGCAACCTTGTCGGTGCTGCTCGTCGGTACAATAAGTTTTTCTGTCGTTACCAGGTTCCAAAAACCTGCTTTGAAACGGTTCCCATTGAGTGGTAACTTTATGGACGCTGAGAGACCATATTGTCAATTCTGTATTGACGCCGTGAATACGGTTTGGTGTCTGTATGCCTGCTCGTGTACGTTCCACATATGGTGACGTTCCCGTGCTCCTCCAGGCCAACGCGTTGAAAGGACAGGTATCCACCTCATCTCAGTTGTGTACCGCTGTGCCGGACAATTTGCAATGGGAATGCGAAAACTGGGTATATTCAGAATAATGGAAATGCGTCGTGGATTTATCGGTGCCAATGACCAATACATGTCTTGTGTGTGTTTTATTCTCTCAAGGTACACGACTTTTGGGAGAATCCTGGTTCGTTCTTGTTTGTTGTGTGACCGGACTGCTCGAGGTTCTCAGTGCGACTTTGTTGTTTAGGACTTCCGTATGCTTTGCGCTGGGGATGTGTGGACGCGTCGGATCGAGCTTATCCCATTGAGTCTGGCCCTTTCACGTGCCCTGGACCTGTCGCCTGCAATATCTTGATTGACCCCAGCACGGGTTCGTCATGTTGCGTCGCCAGAGTGTGCCATCGTGGACAGCTCTTGAGTGTGTCCCTGCCCGTGCCCGTTGCAGGTGGACCATTTTGTGGACTGAGACCTGGCGACATTGGCACTTCCTTGTACGGAAACGTTTGGGTTGATGGTGGCAAAATCGAACCGCTGCAGCCATTGGACCAACATTCGATGAATAAATACCTGGCATTTGCCATCCAAGAGAAAATGGTTGATCCGCGCTGCTTGTTGCCATGCCATGGTATGTGGGTTCTGCCCTGATAGTGGTGTGCTTGCGACAGATCTCAAACGTGATGGCAACCCATGATTCCGCGTTTCAAAAACTACGCGAGAACGCAACGCTCATCGCATTGTTGAAGTCTGCTTTTGTGAAAGATTTGTCTGCGAAGTCCAGAGCAGAAAAAATCAAGCAGAATGAAGAAGAGGCCAAGCAACGGCTGGAGCAACGATTGGCTGAGATCGACAAGGATGGTAATGGGATTTCGGTGAGTGTTTTCCACGTACCTTGACGATACAGGATATCATGTACGTATGCCATTGCTGACTGTGCAATTCTTGTGGACAGGACGAGGCGGAAGAACTCATGCAAAGGCAAAAACGGCAGCGTTTCTCCAGAGCGCAGCAGGCGGCGCAGTTGTTGCGTGCCCAATAAACAGCTCGTCATGTTCGGCAACTGCTCCATCACTCTCTGTCGGATCGCGGCCTTCGCTTCGTCTAAGTTGTTATTTTATTTATTTCCTATTTCGGCAATCGCACGTGTTTTAATTAAAAAGTTGCAGTCGACAATTCATGGCGCCCAAGTTGCGCGCTGTCTAGCTTTGTTTTATGGTTGTGCAGCGCTCCCTCCTTCTACGTTGCGGCTTCGTATGTTTGGCCTTCTAATAACCTGGTCGAGGCGATAAATAATCGCCACGACACGAAACAATGATGACTCAGCCTGCCTTATCGTCGTTGTCGTTCATGATTAGACCAACGGGTACAAGTAATTGCAGTTCGTCGGGTCGAAATTACTTATGGCATACCCCTTGACTGACTGACTGTATCGTGTCACACTACTCGAGTATGGTCGTTCGTTCCAGCGCCGATGACGATGCATTCTTGTTCCGCTGTCAATTCCAGCAACATGCGAGCACGATTTCATCTCAACTCGCCATTCAACGACAGAGAGAGGTCCTACAATATAGCCTGTAAACAGTAGCATCAACAGCTGACGACGACGAACGCGGACGATGACGTGGTGACGTTGCGTCGTTGCGTCGTTGCTTCGTTGCGTCGTTGCTTCGTTGCTTCGTTGCTTCGTCGTTGTCTCGTTGTTGCGTCGTTGCGCCGTTGTATCCGTTACACGGTCGCTTCAAAACGCATGCTGAGGCATTCCACATCACCAGTATGGTCGAGTGTGTGAGTATCGTGTGTACGTGTATTTTCTTTTCGTGTGTTTGCCAACAATCCGACGGAGTTTTCGGAATGGATGAGTCGACACGCGGCCAAGAAGTCAGCCTGGTCACACGGACTTGGACCTGAACTTGGTTCGCCAACCAACATTTAAATGCCAAGAAAAGTTTCTGGGGTTCAGTAATCACTTGTTTCTCGTTCTCGTGCGTGGAGTTACTTCAAATATAGTGCCCATAGTGGGGTTCTGTCTTGCATATTCCTCGAGGAAAAGGGCAATCCAAACAGCCATGTAGCGTGCTGATTTTTTGCGACAACAACGCCGCGTGGACATCGATGTCAGCCGCATCAGATAAAGATCATGGCTCTGGCAAATTTCCAGGCCCAGATGCACCAGTTAGCGAAGTAGATCGAATTCTGAAAGCAGCGAATTACTTCGACCTCCTGTCTCTACCTCGGGAGCGCATTGCCATCGCAGAAGTTCGAAAGCGGTTCGTGGCTGTTGCTCGTCGTTGGCCCAGAACTGCGTTGGCAAATTTCATCAAAATTTAACTTCTGTGCACATTTGCCATTGACCCCATACACTAGGTACCGACGCATTGCTCTTCGATGTCACCCAGACAAAGTGCAGCATCCTGAGGCAAAAGCCGCTTTTCAGAAATTGTCAAAGGCTTTCGACACGCTCCACGATGAGGTGCAGCAAACTATCTATTTTGACAAAATGAAGGCGGCGGAGGCTAAGGCCGCGAAAAAGGCTCGGAGGAAGCGCCAGTTTAATAGACCAAAGACATCCGCCTTCTCCCACAATGGAATGCCACGACCCGGTAACAAGCCAAAGAAGAGAAAGCAGTCGCAGGGGTCGGAGGCCGGCAACAAGTGGTATCAACGGGCCAAGTCGTGGCAAGAGGTATCACCTCTCATATCATCCGTTTTGTCCTCAATGTATATTTTCAACTCCTTCGTTTGTTCACGCTTGTAGGTCGAAGCGGAGTTGAAGAGACGCGAGGAAATTGAGGCAAAAATGCGCGCAAGTTTTCGTCGCCAGAAGAGCCGTGCGTACCTCGAACGGGGTTTGTTCAGCCTGCTTAGGCGTATGCGCAAAACTTGCCATACTTTGGACGAGAGGAAGGGAATTGCTGAGCATGATCTGTGGCCTGCAGAAATAATCGCAGAAAGGTAGGTGCATCTCTCGATTGGTACTGAGGTGCTATAATTGTGCACTCACCTTGATGCGGTGTGCACTGATTTCAGCGCCGCGCGCTCTGGCGACGCAAGCGCTTCAGGTCTCCATGACGACCGATCATTCCTACCACCACATATACCTCCGCCCCTTTTGACATTTGAAACAGCGTCGCAGAAAGCAAAGAGTCTTATCACATATCTGCGCAAAGAACACGACTACACAGAGTTAGAGGACGAGTACCATGAGATCATGCAGTCTTTATCAGCCGAACCACGTCCAGAACAGCCAAAAGAAAGAGTTTACGACTATTAGAATTAATCTAGCAGGTCGAAATGTTTTGATTTCTACGTTTCTCCCACCGGAATTGCAGTTGTCTGGACTCATGCGTTCCGTTTCGCATTGACTAACAGTTCATTCTGCGGTCAGAGTTTTCTCTGGAACTCCGTTCACGTCAGATGATTGCGGAAGAACCACATTTTGCTCGTGAGAACTGCCGCTAGATTTTGGCTGTTCCGAATTATGACGGTCACTCGGTTTATCATCGGATTCAACATCCACAATGATGTCGTTACCTACTTCCTTTGATAGCTGCGGAAGCGTGTTTTCACCCACGTCCGTTCCTGTGAGTTTTACCACATTGATCACGTCGTCGACTTCAGTGGAGTTGATTGGCCGCGATTCCGCGTCAGAATTCGCCCCCGCGTGCGAAATAGCATTCGTTGCTACCTCCGCGTCAACATTCGCTGCTGCTTCCGTCTGAGCATTAACGACTACCACTGCTTCTGCCTTCACAGGCACTTCATTGGTTTGTGGTGATGAAGTGTCTTCCTTCACGGATGCTGTGTGCAGATGCTTCGTTGCGCCTGTAATTGCTTCACCGCCTGAAGCTGACTCATTACCAGATGATCGTGCTTGTACGTCGGTTGGAGTGACGTTGCTGTCGTGACTGTTTTTCTCTGCGCGCACGCCACCGGATTGTTGCGCAGCAGTCGCTTGAGTGACCACCGAAGTATCCTTGCTCTGGGTCGCCTCCGCCTCAGCCAGCGCAAACAATTTCCTCGCCCTAGATGTTGAGGTTTTGTGATGGGTCCGCACAAGTGCAAAACTTTGTTTCAATACCTTGTCCAATTCCACTGGTTTTCCGCAGTGCTGCGCCGTTGATTGCGCCAATCCTTGTGTTTCTGCAGAAAACGGATAGATGAGTTCAAAACCGCCAGCTCTAGTTCTCCTTGATTGCCAAAGGATATTCTCGGAGGAGGAATCTTCAGCACTACTATTGTGTTTTTGGCCCTTAGATTTCGTTCTAGTCTTGCTGCTTTGACGTACGATGCCATTTGTTCGAAACGAAGTGGTTTTGGTTCCCGCGGAAGAACCTCTTTTTCGAGATAAGCGACCGCCTTTTGCCGACACACTTCTCTTTGGTTTCGAATTCTGGGCAGTAATGTGCTGGGCGGCCGTGCTCGGTGACAAAACTTGCCCAGGAATACCTGCTACTTGATCAACTTGTTTTGTCTGCACGGTGCGTTTGCTGTTGGACGACTTCTGACTCAACGTCTTACTGTCGTTACCGTCCGCGGACGACTGCGCGAACACCGCCAATCTTTCTACCTCTCGAGCTTCCATTTGATTGGCACGCGAGTGCATACCCCGAAAGTCTAAAGCGTCCACCATATCATTGATCAACTTGGGTTTTACACGGCGGTCAACTTCAGATTCGAGACCAAGCGCGGGGGCCGCATTTGTTTCGATGAGCCAAGGTTTGAGGTCGGCGTCGACCATCACATCGAACCCTAAAACCTCGAAGGGTACTTCGCTGCGCGGTAACACAGTCAGTAACGGCAACGTCGTGAGTCGAACCAACGTTTTGATGCGCTCCCACACCACAAAGTATGCCAACGGGCGCCCTTGTTCTCTAAACCAGTTCTTCCATTGGCGGAAATCCCATTTACATCCTCGTCCTATGACTTCTTTGTCTTCTGCATACGTTGTGCTGTTTTTATGAATGCTGGCATTCGTCAGATGGCCGAGGAGTTGGTCGGGGCGGAACCCTTCGTCAGAGGGATGCTGGTACTTCTCTGTGCTGAATCTCACAATTCCGTCGTCGAATAGCCATATCTCCATGGGATGGGCTCTTGAAATAAGAACGTAGAGTCTCAAGTCAAACTTGTACCCACCTATCAGCAGGGGTCGGTCGATGTAACGTTGGATCACGCTCTGCGAATCGTACTTCAGGTCACTCAAATCCTTCACGAGGGTGATGCCTTGGCCCTGCGACAACACTTGTGGCTTGACGATCCAACAGGCGTCTTCGCTACGATATTTTGAGTATGCTTTCGTGAACTTCGTGTATTCTGATGGAAGAATATACCCTTCGGGAGCAAAATTGAACGAAGAGCCATGCTGGGCTTTCAACTTGTTCATCAGACGTAGCAGCTTGCCTTTGTGGGTGATCAAATCTGTCCCTTGAAAGTGGTTAATGCGGAGTCTATTGGGATTTGCTGGTCGCATGGCTTTTGAAAATTCTGTCTTTACAAAGCGACCACGTTTAAAGTGCAAATTGTACGGACAATTGGGCCCGTTGACGCCTACCTCGGGCGGGGCGAGGTCTTGGTTTGAGCCAAGTGGCACCACTTCACCGTCTGGACCAATGAGTTCGAAACGTGTCCAGCCGCGTTTCAACAACACTCGTTCAACTACATCGTCTTGAGCGCTGTCTTGAAGACGATACTTCAATCCCAATCCATGTTCCGCTTGTAAACCTTTATCTGCATTGACAGATTCTTTGTCAGACATGGCTGATCCACTAATATTACGGGCGAGCTAAAGTTGCAACATTGGCGACTGGGCGGTGAGCGTTGCAGTCGAGTGACGTCGCAAAAAGAATGCTGCACGCAAATTTTGGGAGTCGAACAATTCAGGAACCAAAATAGCTTTAGCATGAACTTGGGGCAACAAGCGGTACCATACTCGAGTCCTCGCATGTTTGACCTTCTTTTTGTTGGAGAGGTGGATAATCCGCGTCACCGGTGACTACAGCTACACCGCCTCAATCTGCGTTCGCTTGCATGTACAATTGACATTTCTTGACATTCCACCACAAGACGACCAGGTCGCACAGTAGAACGCACAGAGCAAGCAGCGAGCGAACACTTGTCTTAGTCGACACACACACACGCAGGAAGCAGTGAGGGAACGAAACAGGCAGGCAGGAGACAGATGGACAGCCGACCAGAAGAACACAAGAACCGAGAGTGGCATGGTAACGCTGTGGTCTGCGGCTGAGCACTGACTGAGGACAGACTTCCAACTTCGATTTGACTTGGAAACGCGGAAGGAAACGGACGCTCGCTCGCTGATGATGAATGACTTTCGAACGTCGAACTTTCTTTCAACCGTTGCCAAAACCAAAACGATCCCACATTCTCCACAGGCTGACATCAACGAACTCTTCCGCAGTTTGACTGTTTGACTTCGACTTCGTCGTCGTCGTTCGTTCAATCGCGCGGTCGCTCGTTCGTTCTTTCTCTTTGTCACCACCACCGTGACCACCGTCTCTCTCTCTTCTTTTGAAGTACGCGGAGTCGTTGTTTGGTGTCGTCGTCGTCGTTGTTGTGGGCCGTGGCCGAGCTGGTTGGGCGGTCGGGTCAGTGGTGCGTGTCATGTGTCTGTTTACAAGCGCTTGTCTGTTTCTGCTCGTTGGTTGTCTTCGTCGTCCGAAGAAGAGACGCGGCACTGAGCTCAGCGCATTGTTACAATTTGGTCGCCCAACGAGGTCGTGGCCGTTCTGGCCACGCGCATTTTTGTTAAGTGGTTCTCCGTTGACGTCGTAGGAGTTCTAGCTTGTGGTCAGTAAGTTGATTCCGATGAATTTCTCCGTCGTCATTGCGTAATTGTGTGCCCGAGAGTCTGAAGAAGTGGTAAACTGGTTCTTGCACTGCGACTCGAAGCAGACTCCTCGACACAAGCATTTCTTTCTCGGGAGAGAAACATCGTCAAGAGCAATTTCCCGCCGTGCGCATTCAAGGATGATGGAATTTCTTGGCCATTTGACGCATTCTTCATAATTTGATCCATTTCACATTCTGTTGGGAATTTCTCAAAGTGAACCATGTCGGAAGAGTCCCACATCGAAGTCCCAGATTGGAGTCTCATGCCAGAGACGAAAAAAATTCAGTTGTTCAATTCAGTATTATCGCATTACAGAGAACCAGGACCGCTTCAAAAGGTTTTGCCACGTCACGTCATACCTGACACAACCAATCGTGGAAACACGGGACTGAGTGTGGAACATGTTCACTGGGTGGCAACGAAGATGAAAGACGAGGGCTTCATCCCAAGGAGCGGCACTGGGCGGTCAAGTAGGGGCCACGACCTCCCGATCGTTGTCCGAGAGAGTACATTTTCTGAGTTTGGCCCAGAGTCATTGATAAAGTGGCAGAGACAACTTGATTCTGAGCAAGGATTTCCTCCTTTGCGATTGACATCTTCAACAACGACGTCTGAAGATGACGAGGACAACGACTTAATTGAGTTTTTCGGCAGCCTCGGGAATGGCCATTTCTTCCAGGTAGTGCTGTGGTTTGATTCTGTTTTGCCTTGCGAGAAATTCGGCCAAATGAGACAAGATTGTCCAAACATGGCAATTCACAGGCTCTTAATCTATTTGACGTTCAGCATCCATCACTATGGAAAGAAGACAGTCGCTATGAGATAGCATACGACGACAATCTTCGGTCTGCAGTGAAGGAAGGCGTCCCAGCCGTCGTCCTCAGGTGCGCTGCCATATAAGTTCTCTTCTTCTTCATGAAGGAATGCGTGTGCTTATGCTGGGTCACGTAATATAGATCCCATATTCCTCGACGCGCTCGCAAGTTTTTGAGCGAGGTTTTGAATAGCTCCTTCACGTATGTTTGGGACATTGATCCGCAAGGAGAGGTATGCAGGCGCTCCTCTCTTATCGCACATCGTCATCGCCTTAGTGGCATAAGGGCCACTCTAAACTACGACGGTGTGTCCGACTTAGGTGGTACGAATCAATCCCAATGCAGCTAAAGCGACGCAGGTACACCAGACCATTTTTGTGACATTTAATGCGATGGACGTCGTTCTGATCTTGCCGGTGTGGTCGATTTCTCAGGTGTCACAGTTCGAGGCCCTCAGTAAATCTCTGGACTCTCAAGAGCTCAGCGCGTTGATAACACACGCGCTCAAGAAATCGAGGTCAAGACTGTAGCGAGCTGTTGCATTTCTGGCCAGGAATGCCCACAATTTAGATCTCACCGGATGATTAATAACTCACATCGACGACTTTGTGTGCTGCTTCGTTCAGTCGACTTTGTATATGACTACTAACACAATAATTTATGAACAAACCGAGCGGACAAAAAAAACCCGAAACAACATAGCGGTGGCTGAGGCACATCGCAATCACATCTTCGCCACTATGCGTCTTTTGCGCGCTGGGCCTCCTTGCGTGCTGCGGCCTGGACCAGAGAAGGTTTCAACGTGAAAAAGCCAAACTCACATCGGCGCGAACACAGCCACACAACACAAATTACCTCTTTGGCACGTTGGGCATCTGACTTGCCACGAAAGAATCCAGCTGCATCCCCAACGTCACAACCGGTTTGGAAGCCAGGCTTGCTGACGCAGCTGTCTTTCTTCTGTTGTCATGCATAAAAAATTGTGAAAACGAGCCCACGCACTCATGCAAGCGGGAATTCAAGTTTGGACGCACCGCCTTGTTGCTGGACTTGTGACCACGACCCTCCGTGCAATACAGGTTCACGAAAAGTACAATGAAGAGGATGAAATAGCACCCATACATCCCAAGACCGAGCTTCCAATTTGCGGCATCTGTCGCACACGTTGCCGGGTCATTGGAATGTTCAATGGCAGCTGTGATCGTCACACTGATTCCGACAAACATCTGCGCAATCTGAATGAACGTGATCAGCGGAGCAAAAGGCCTCACAAATCTCCGGAGTCCAACTGCCGAGCATGAGAGAAAATAGTACCCGTACATTACAGAATGCACCGAGAAGTTCATTGCGGCGAACCAGAGGCCCGGGGCGATGCGGTGATGGAACGCGTGCCAGCAGTACAGTAGTACTGTGCAATGGTGGAACCAATGAAGGAAGATCACCTTCTTCTTTTGGAGAACAAGAAGCGCAGTGTCAAGAAGCTCAGGGAGTTTTGAAAACACGAACAACCCCACCCACAAGCCGCAACCTCCTGAAAGGTACCAATTTGCGGGGTCTTGGCAACAGGTCCAGACAAATCGCTCGGCGATGGTGTCTCCGTTGGCAGGATCCGTGAGTGCCTCAAGAAGACGCGGAACCACTCGACTGACACCGAGAATGGAGAAAACACACAGGACGAGATTCCACAAAGCAAACGGGACGCTCAAGTGCAAGGGAAACGGCATGTACGTTGGTCCGTACGTCACCATGCCCAAGTAAAGTACCACCGCGAAGATTGGGACTTCGGCATGCTCTTGCGTCCAATCGATCAATACCTGGCCATCAAAGTTCTTTTCGAACTCTAGGAATTCTTGATACTTTTCCGTCACGTAATCCATCGTGCCAAAAGGTGATGAAAGTGAAATTGCGAGATTCAGGGAAGATTTTTTCCCGCTGTTTTGTGTGTCTTGTCAGAGAAGGCATTCAATCCTCGGAGCGGGCAAGCGAGCAACAGCCACAAACGGTGCGGTCAATGACCACAGAACTACCGAGAAACAGCCACGGAGTGCACACTGGCACAGCCCCGTGGCTTCCAGCGTTCCATGGATACAGTTCCCTTCTATCGCCCAGCAACTGCCAACACACCGATGTACATACTTGCTCACGCGAAATATCCGCGGCCATGCTTGAACAAGTTTGCAACGCTGCGAGATCCAGCGACGAGCGAGGTTCGATCGGCACACAGTGCGTCTTTCGACGTGGTGACTGAAAGCCGTACGACGACGGTTTCGAGCAGCAGACCCCATAATGCCACCAGCACCTGTGACCACGAGAGCTACGAGGTTGTGAAACAAGGCCCAAGCACCAAGCACGTGGTGGACTGGTGAGCAGTGTGCGTGGTGACGACGTGACTGCAACAACGCACCGAACGACGGAGCGGGCG
>ENA-OWNT01002474-OWNT01002474.1-seawater-metagenome-genome-assembly--contig:-NODE-2474-length-19261-cov-3.242337_pt1 | contig 19261 bp, 20 predicted proteins | sample MGYA00238136_ERZ651165 | MGnify/ENA primary metagenome ERZ651165 (study PRJEB26861, sample SAMN08777766) | seawater metagenome | isolation source: coastal seawater | place: USA: Florida | collected...
TAGGAGGTCAGCGCCTTGCGGCCCTCCAGCGCGCAGTCGGGCATGGCAGGCACGCGGACAACGGTGCCGGTGCCGTCCACGGTCACACCGTGGTACCAGCAGGCGATATTGCCGTCCTGCACGGTGCCCAGCGACAGCTTGGCGCCGCGGTGCGGGCAGAAATCCTCGACGCAGCGGACCTTACCGGCGCCATCCCGCCACATGACAAGGTTCTCGCCCATGATCTTGCGGGCAAGGGGCTTGCCGGTTTTCAGCTGAACCGAGGTTGCCACCGGGGTCCAGAAACCGCGCACGCCGCGGCTGATGTAATCGTCGACGCGGTCACGGACGTTTTCACTCGCTTGCATGTCAGGCTCCTTCGCTGATCAGGCCCCGATGCCGTGTTCGGCATGGGCGGCGTCGTGCGACGCGTTGATGGCTTTGAGTTCGGCTTCGAGCACGTCCAGCGACCAGGCACCGCTCTCGCCCGAGGGACGAGGCGTGCCGCGCTCGTTCAGCTTGTCGGCAACCTTCGCAAAGTCGTGCTCGCCCGTCTCGTAGATGCGCTCCAGCGCGTTGGCGAAGGCCAGTTCGCCCTCCGTCAGCTCGCGCCCCCGGGACTGGTTCTTCAACGCTGGGTCTTGCATCCCTAGCACTCCCTTTCTTGCGATTTGCTCAAATGTGAACGTATAGTTCTTATTTGCAATCATGCCGATTCGCGGTACTCTGATCAAGACAAATCGATGACACGGCCTGAAAACGCCTGAAAAATAGGAGCCGAAATGAGCGAGACGGTGATGCTGACCGTGTTCCTGAAGCACGACCAGTCCAAGAATTTGGAACAGATTCAGGCTCATCTTGGCGAGCAGGAGTGGTGGAAGGGGTTTCCGCCCGAAGGTGCTGAAATTTTAAGCTGGAACGTGGTGATGGGCATAGGTCAGGTCGTCACCCTGCGCATGCCGCCCGAGATCCTGCCCAAGGTAAACGTGGAGCTGGAGCGCCGCGCCTGGGGCGTCTTCTCGACCGAGTTCTTCCCGACCTACGATTTCGTTCCGGTCCGCGAACGGCTGGCGCGGGAATGGGAAGAAAAGAAGAAGGACAAGGCAGGTGAGTGAGCCCGTCGCGATAACTTCGGCAGAGGTTCCCGGCCCGGTGCCGGGCCTCTTCTCGAACGCGGTGGTCTGCGACGGCATCGTCTATGTCTCGGGCCAGCACGCCGGCGGCCCCGATGGACCGGCCAGCGACAGCATGTACGAGCAGGCGCGCGAGGCCCTGCGCCGCGTGGTCGCCCTGGTCGAGGCCGCGGGCGGCCGCAGGGACCGCATCGTCAAGATCACGGTCCTGGTCACCGACATGTCCCGCAAGGACGAGGTCGGCCGGGCACGCCGCGAGACATTTACAGGCACGGTTCCGGCCGCCACGATGATGGAGGTCTCTGCCTTCATCGATCCGAGGCTGCTGGTGGAAATCGAAGCGGTCGCGCACCTCTGACGCCGCCGACAGGACAGTTGAGCAAGAGAACCCGAATGGCCCGGATACAGACCGAGACACCCGAGATCGCCCCTCCCCCGACACCCGAGACCGAGGAGAAGGCCACACCCTCCTACGACGTGCCCCCGGTCACGCGGGCCATCATGCTGCTGCGCTACATCGCGGCGGGCAACCGCTGCCGCAACATCGCCAAGGCCTCGCAGGACGTGGGCATCAACCGCACCACGCTGATCCGGCTCCTGCACACGCTGGAACGCGAAGAGATGATCGACAAGGCGCCCGAGGGCGAGGGCTATGTCTTGGGCTTCGGCGTTCTCGAACTGGCATCTAGCCTGCTGGGCAGCAGCGACATCGCGCGCGCGGCACGGCCTATCCTGCACCACCTCGCCTCCGAGACCGGCCTGTCCGCGCATCTCGGGGTGCTGGCCGGGACCGATGTCATCGTGCTGGTGCGCGAGACGCCCGAGGTGCAGCTGGTCTCGAACATCCGTGTCGGCAGCCGCCTGCCCGCCTATGCCACGGTGATGGGGCGCATGATCCTGTCGCACATGCCCGCGGCACAGGTGACCGCCCTGCTCTCGGGCTATACCTTTGCCGCCATCACCGACCAGACCCCGACCACCATCGAGAGCCTGTCGGTGCAACTGAAGATCGACCGAGAAGCCGGAATCGCTTGGTCCGTCGCCTTCTACGAGGAAGGGATCGGGTCATGCTCCTGCGTGGTGCTCGACCAGAACGATCACCCCGTTGGCGCCATCAGTCTCTCGGGGCCGCAGGCGAACTTCGAGGAAGGGTCGGAAAAGCGCCTGCAGATCGCGGCGGGCGTGCGCGACGGGGCCCGGCGCCTCTCGGCGCTGATGGGCCACCTCGGGTCGGCCTGATCAGGCCGGCGCGGCGGTCCCGTCATACCCCAGCATCCGCGAGATCCGCTGCGCCGTGGCCAGCAGGTCTTCCGAGATCGCGCCGGAGGTTCTCTGTTCAGGCCGGGGCGCCTGGGCCGAGGTCAGGTTGATCGCGGCGACGACCTTGCCCGTCAGATCGCGGATCGGCGCCGCGGCAGAGGCGACACCCGCCTCGAAATCGCCAAGGTGCCAGACCACTTCGGCCTTCCGGTCGCCCTTGACCTGATCGAGGATGCCCGGAAGCGACGGCCCCTTGCCCTTGGCCGCGCCGGGGCGCTCGGAGCGAAAGCGCTCGATGATCTCCGCATCCGCCAGATCCGCCAGCAGGACCCGGCCCAGCGTGATGCTTCGCGCGGGCAGACGGCTGCCCACCTGGACGATCGAGGTCCCCGCATCGCGCGCGGGCGCACGCAGGACATACAGCACCGAGGTCCCCTCCAGCACGCCCATATGCGCCGACCAGCCGGTGCGGTCGCGCAGGCGCTCGAGTTCGGGCTGGGCGATCTCGACGATCTCCCGCGTGGCGACGTAACCGTAGGTGAGCCGCAGCACCCCCGGCCCCAGCGCATAGGTCTGCAGCCGTTCGTCGTGCAGCAGGCACCCGGTCTCGACCAGCGTATAGACAGTGCGGAACGCGGCCGAGCGGGTCACGCCCAGCGCGTCCGCGATATCGCGCAGGCTGAGGTTGGGCCGTTCGGGCGAGAACAACTTCAACACGTTGAGGCCCCGCATCAACCCCGGCACAAGGTATCGGTCGGTGCCGTCCTGTTCGGCGATCTCCGGCGCGGCCTGCTTCATATATAAAACGCCTCGTATTCTGCAAAACGGTCTGGGCGTAACCTTTTCTCCAGAACAGCAACGAGAATCAAGCCTCGAAAGGAGACGCACATGACCGTTCAAGACTCCACCTTCGCAACGCTCGCCGACGAGCTGAAGGCCCACACCGGCCGCTTCACCGACAAGCAGTTCGACTGGAACGCCTTCCCCTCGAACGCCGGGTTCGACGAACTGGCCCGCGCCCAGATGCGCTACATCGGTGCCGGCGGTTCGCCCAAGGTCGGCGACACCTCGACCCTCAAGCCCGACAACTTCACCGTGTCGCTGATCTACAAGGAAACCGGCAAGTACGCCGCCTGCCACAGCCACGAGATCGAAGAGAGCTTCCTGATCATCAACGGCGCCCTGATCGTCGGCTGGGAACGCGACGGTGAAGTGGTCGAAGTGAACCTCGGCCCCAAGGACATGATCCTGAACGCCCGCGAAATCGGCCACGGGTTTCGCGTGGATGGCCCCGAGCCGGTTCTGATGTCGATCTCGGTCGACGTGGGCAAGCCGCTGCCGCCGGTCTACCACTACCACCCCAAGGAACACCCGACCGAGCTGGCCCGCACCTTTGGCGCCCAGCCCGGCAAGACCCTCAAGTTCGACCCCAAGGGCGAACATCACCTGCAGCAGCTGATGGCGAAATACGTCGTGCGCCACTCCGAGCTGGAAACCCACTGGGAAGATGCCGGCTTTACCCGCAAGATCTACTGCGGCCCCGGCGGCGTCGAGACCGATACCTGCCGCAAGGAGATGCTCGGCATCCCGTCCCGCGTCGGTGTGAAAGCCTTCTCGCGTGATGTCGAGGACGCCTTCCTCGTGCTCGACGGCGCACTGACCGTCGGCTGGGAGGAGAACGGCGAGACAGTCGAGGTCGAACTGGGCCCGCGCGACCTGGTCAAGACCCCGGCAGGCCGCAAGCACTGGTTCAAGAACAACGGCGCCGAAGCCGCGACCGTCTGGTACATCGTCGGCTCCGCCGAGCCGGAATCGGTGACCTTCGAAGCCGCCTGAGCGACCCTCAGCCAATTGCGCCCGCCCCCAGCAGGGGCGGGCCGAGCCATTTTCGAACTCAGAAAGGGATGCCTATGTCTCGATTGAACATCGCCGTGTGCGGCGGTGGGATCGGCGGGCTTTGCGCCGCCATCGCCCTCGGCAAGATGGGCCACGACGTCGAGGTCTTCGAGAAGACCCGCAGCTTCAACCGGGTCGGGGCCGACATCAACCTGACGCCCAACGCCGTGTTCGCCCTCGACGGGCTGGGCGTGGGTGAAGTGCTGCGCCGGACCGCAGCCCGCCCGACTTTCCGGATCAGCCGCGATGGCGTGACCGGCAAGGAAACCTCGCGCCTGCCGCTCTCCGACGCCGCCGAAGAGAAGTACGGCGCGCCGCAGCTGACCATCCACCGCGCGGACCTGCTGCAGGCCCTGCTCGACAAGATCCCGGCGGAAAAGGTCCACTTCGGGATGCCCGCAGAACAGGTCGAACTGATCGACAGAGGTGCACGCCTGACCTTCGCGGATGGCAGCAGCCGCGATTTCGACCTCGTGGTCGGCGCCGACGGCATCCATTCGGCGGTTCGCACCGCGCTCTGGGGCGAGGACAACCCCAAGTTCACCGGCCTCGTCTCCTACCGCTCGGTCTTTGCCCGCGACAAGGCGACCGATCTTGCCGACCTCGACGCCTTCACCAAGTGGTGGGGCCAGACCTCGCAGAAACAGATCGTCACTTTCCCGCTGACCCGTGGCGAAGAGATCTTCGTCTTCGCGACCACCCCGCAAGAGGGTTGGACCGAAGAGGGCTGGACCCTGCCCGGCGACCCCGATGACCTGCGCGCGCAATATGCCGACTTCCACCCCGATGCCCGGCGCCTGCTGTCCTATTGCGAGGACGTGACCCGTTCGGCCCTGCACGTCCGCGAGCCGATGGCGGCATGGTCGCGCGGCAACGCCACGATCCTTGGCGATGCGGCACACCCGATGGTGCCCTTCATGGCCCAGGGCGCCTGCATGGCGATCGAGGATGCCGTGGTACTGGCCCGCAGCCTCGACGGCGTGAGCAAGGAGGGCATTCCCTCCGCCCTCGCCGCCTACGAGACCCAGCGCAAGCCGCGCACGGCCAAGATCCAGGAGAACTCGCTGGCCAACGAGTTCATGAAAGGACCGGGCAACGCCGACTGGGTTTACGGCTACGACGCCTGGGCCGTCGAACTGGCCTGATCGGACAAGCGGCGCGGGGCTTTGCCACCGCGCCGTTTTCTTTCGTGCGGCAGGTTCAGACCTCCAGCACCGCGCACCCGCCTTCCGTCACCGACATCCGCAGCTCGTCCGGCAGGGTGCCACCGCAGACCACCCGCTCCAGCGCCTGAATACGCGACCAGCGGTGCGGGGCGGGCCGCCCGATCTTGGCGTGATCGACCACCAGCGTTCTCTCGCGCGCCGCGCCGGTGATCGCCTGCCTTGCCCTGATCTCGTCGAGATTGAAGTCCAGCAGATCGCCCTCCTCCGACACGCCGCCGACCGAAAAGATCGCGTGGTCAAAGCGCAGCCCCTCGAAGAATTCGCAGGACTCCGCGCCGATGAAATCGAGATCGCGCAGGCGCACCTTGCCCCCGGCCAGCAGCACGGTGACCCGTTCCGCCGCCCGCAGCGCGAGGACCACGTGGATGTTGTTGGTGGCGACGGTCAGCCCCTCGTGCCCGGTCAGCGCGCGCGCCACCGCCTCGACCGTCGTGCCGGTTCCCAGTGCGACCGTGGCGCCGTTCGGGATCAGCCGCGCCACCGCGGCGCCGATCCGGTTCTTTTCGTCCCGTGACACCGCCAGCCGCGGCTGGTAGCTGATGTTCTCGCCCGCCTCGGCAAGCGTGGCACCACCATGACGGCGGCGCACCACGCGCGATTCGTCGAGGACGCGCAAATCTGCCCGCAGGGTCTGCACCGAGACATCCAGCATCTCGGACAGGGCCGCCGCCGAGAGTTCGCCGTAGGTGGACAGAAGGTTGACGATCCGGTCGCGCCGACGCGCAGCTTCGCTGTTCTGCATTTTCGTTCGAAATCTTACTTGCCTGCTGCAAAGGCTAGCGGCGGTTGCCGCCCCTGTCCATGCAGCACACCCAGATTCTCTATTTATTATGTTTGTCACCAAAGTGTCACGGGACTCGGTTAGGGCAGGCGCAACGAGAGTCGCAACCTCCCGAATGGCTTTCGTTCGAAAATGAAATCCAGATCGGAGTTCCTGATGTCCCGCACCCTTATCGCCGCCGCATTCGCCCTGGCGCTGCCGTCCGTGGCCGCGGCCGAGACCCTGACGCTCTACACCTCGCAGCCCAACGAGGATGCGCAGACCACGGTCGACGCCTTCATGGCCGCGAACCCCGACATCACCGTCGAGTGGGTCCGCGACGGAACCACCAAGCTGATGGCGCGCCTGCAGGCCGAGATCGAAGCCGGCCAGCCGCAGGCCGACGTCCTGCTGATCGCCGACACCGTCACACTGGAAGGCATGGCGCAGGCTGGCCAGCTGGCCGCCTACAAGTCCCCCGAGGCCGCCGCCTATGACGACGCGCTCTACAGCGCCGACGGCTACTATTACTCGACCAAGCTGATCACCACCGGCATCGTCTACAACACCGGCGCAGCCGAGGTCCCGACCTCCTGGGCCGACCTCGCCAAGCCCGAGATGAAGGGCCTCGTCGCGATGCCCTCCCCGCTCTACTCCGGCGCCGCGCTGATCCACATGGCAACGCTCACCGGCACCGATGGCCTGGGCTGGGACTACTACACCAAGCTGGCCGAGAACGAGACCCGTGCCGAGGGCGGCAACGGCGGCACCTTCAAGGCCGTGGCCGCAGGTGAAAAGCCCTACGGCGTTCTGGTCGACTTCATGGCGATCCGCGCCAAGGCCGACGGCTCTCCGGTCGAGTTCGTCTTCCCCGAGGAAGGCGTGTCCTACGTGACCGAACCGGCGGCGATCCTGTCCGGGTCCCAGCACATGGCGGCCGCCGAGAAGTTCATCGACTTCCTGCTGAGCGAAGAAGGCCAGAAGCTGGTCGTCGACATGGGCTACATCCCCGCCCGCGACGGCGTTGCCAGCCCCGAGGGCTTCCCCTCGCGCGATGACGTCAAGCTGATGAGCTTCGACCCGGCCAAGGCTCTTGCCGACACCGAGGCCAACAAGGCCCGTTTCGCCGAGATCTTCGGCGTACAATGAACGCAGGCCTGTCGAGCAGTGGTGGCAGCCGGTCTCTTGACCGGCTGTTGCCTCTTATCCTGATCCCCGTCGCCCTGATCGCGCTGGGGCCGGTCGTTCGCCTGCTGCTGGAAGGTATCGGTTTCGGCGACGGCTTTACCACCGATCACCTGAGCACGGTGCTGACGCGGGACACCACCCGTACGGCGCTGCTCCACTCGCTGGCAACCGCCGGGGGAGGCACGGTTCTGTCCATCCTGATCGGCGCCAGCTTTGCCTTTCTGGTCGCGCTGACCGATATCCGCGCCAAGGGCGCGCTGGTCTTCTGCCTGATGATCCCGATGATGATCCCGCCGCAGATCACCGCGCTGGCGTGGATGCAGGTCACCGGCCCCTCCTCGGTTCTGCTCAAGACCCTCGGAATGGCGCCGCCGCTGGGCAGCCCGCAGCCGCTGCATTCCCCGGGCGGGATCGTCCTGCTGCTGGGCATCCAGCACGCCTCCATCGTCTTTCTCACCCTGCGCGCCGGTCTTCGCATGATCCCTGCAGACCTTGTCGAGGCCGCACGCATGTCGGGCGCCGGGGCGCTGCGGGTCTGGGCGCAGACTGTCCTGCCGCTGTCGATGCCCGCGCTGATCGCGGGCGGCGCCATGGCCTTCGTCACTGCGCTCGGCAACTTCGGCATTCCCGCGATGCTCGGCATCCCGGCCGGGTACTCCACCATCCCGACGCTGATCTATCAGCGCCTCGTCGGCATGGGCCCGAGTGTCCTGCCCGAGGTTGCCGTGCTGGCACTGCTGATCGGTGCCGTCGCCATCACGGGTGTCCTGCTGGCCCGTTTCGTGCTGGCGCGCCAGCGCTTCGGGCTGGTCGGCCTCTCCGGCACGCCGCTCTCGCTTTCACTTGGCAAGTCCCGCCTGCCCGTCGAAACCGGGCTCTGGGTCTTCATCTTCGCCATCCTCGCGCTGCCGCTGCTTGCCATGCTCGCCACGTCGCTGATCCCCGCCTACGGGGTGCCGCTCTCGGCGGAAACGGCAACGCTCAAGGCATGGAAAGAGGTGCTGCTGGTCCAGCCGGTCACCCGGCGCGCCTATGTCAACTCGCTGTTCCTTGCCGTGACGGCGGCGGCGGTGCTGATGGCGATCAGCATCCCGCTGGCCTGGCTGATGGAGCGCCGCGCGAGCCGGGTCACCCGGACGCTCGACGCCCTGATCGACCTGCCCTACGCCCTGCCCGGCGTGGTGCTGTCGATCGCCTGCATCCTCACCTTCATCAACCTGCCCTTCACCGACCTGACCCTCTACGGCACCATCTGGATCATCCTGATGGCCTATCTCGCCCGGTTCTTCGTGGTGATGCTGCGCCCGATCCAGGCCAGCATCTCGCAGCTTGACCCGGCGATGGAGGAGGCCGCAGCCAGCGTCGGCGCCCGGCTCGGGTACCGGCTGCGCACCATCGTCCTGCCGCTTGCCGCGCCCTCGGCGGCGGCGGGCGCCATCCTCGTCTTCCTCACGGCGGTGAACGAACTCACGGTGTCGGCGCTGCTCTGGTCCTCCGGGACCGAGACACTGGGCGTGGTGATCTACAACCTCGAAGACAGCGGCGAGACGGTCATGGCCTCGGCCCTGGCCATGTCCATCGTTCTTCTCATCGTCCTGCTGATGGGCGCGGTTCAGGCCGGCGCCCGGCGTTTCCCGAATGGAGTGATCCCGTGGCAGAGCTGACCTTTTCCAACCTGACCAAGCGCTTTGACGGCGCGCCTGCCCTCGACGGGATCGACGCGCGCATCGAGGCCGGCGAGTTCGTTGCGCTGCTGGGCCCCTCGGGCTGCGGCAAGACCACGCTGCTGCGTCTCGCCGCCGGGTTCGACCAGCCCACCGAGGGCGAGATCCGCGTCGGCGGCGATATCGTCGCCGGGCCGGGCCGCTTCGTTCCGCCTGAGGACCGCAACATCGGGATCGTGTTCCAGTCCTACGCCCTCTGGCCGCACAAGACCGTCAACGGCAACGTCGCCTACCCGCTCGAAGTGCGCCGACTGCCCAAGGGCGAGCGTGACCGCCGGGTCGCCGAGGCGCTCGACCTGACCGGGCTGCGGGATTTCGCGGACCGGATGCCCGCGCAACTGTCCGGCGGCCAGCGCCAGCGGGTCGCCCTCGCCCGCTGCCTCGTCTTCGAACCCCGCGCGGTGCTGCTGGACGAGCCGCTGGCGAACCTCGATCTCGCGCTCAGGGCGTCGATGCAGGACGTGTTCTCGATGTTCCACCGCCGCACCGGGGCGACCATGCTCTACGTGACCCATGATCAGGGCGAGGCGCTTGCCCTCGCCGACCGCGTCGCGGTGATGGAATCCGGGCGGATCCGCCAGTTCGCGGCGCCGGAGGTGCTCTATCGCGAACCCGCGGACTGTTTCGTCGCCGGTTTCGTCGGGGACGGCGCCGTGGTCTCGGCCCAGCTTGTCGCGCCCTCCGAGGGGCACGGGCCGCGCGTCCGGGTCCTTGGCCAGGACCTGACCGCGCGCGGGCGCCGCAACGACGTGAGCCATGTCAGCATCCGCCCCGAGAACATCACCCTCTCCGACGACGCCCCCCTGCGCGCGCGGGTGACCGGCTGCACCTATCTGGGCGGCCGGTTCCGGCTGGCGCTCGAGGCCGAGGGCGAGACCCTCGTGGCCTTCTCCGGTCAGCGCGCCACTCCCGGCGAAACCCTCGGGGTGACGATCCGCGAGCCCTGGGCCTTTCGCGACCCCGAGGCCGAGGTGCTGATGGCCCGGACGATGAGCCATGCGTGAGCGCGGAATGAGCCGACCGCCCTCCTCCCTCCACCGGACCGACGTGCCCTGGGCCGAGGTGCTCTCGGGCCTTGGCGAGAAGGGTCCGGCCTGCATCCGCGCCTGGACCGGGCGCGAGCTTTGGATCCTCGATGTCGGCGTCGGCCCCGAGGCGACCTCGCCCTTCGACCCGACATGGCTCGAAGGGGCCGACCGGGTGTTCATCAGTCACGACCACGTCGACCACATCGGCGGGGCGGCGCATGTCATCGCGGCAGGCCTGCCCGTGCACTGCACAGCGCAGACCGCGCGCGCCCTGCCGCCGGGGGCCCTGCTGCACCTGATGCCCGAGCAGGGTGAAACCGTCGTGGAGGGCGTCACCGTCACCACCGGGCGCAACGGCCATGCCCTTGGCGGGGTCTGGTTCCACCTCGCGCTCGGCGAGGGGCTGTTCTTCTCGGGCGACTGGTCCGAAGAAAGCCGCTGGTTCGCCTTCGACCCGCCCCCGCCCGCCGCGCTGGCCCTGATCGACGCCTCCTATCACCTCGACGATGTCCGGCAGGCGCGGCGCCGCGACGACCTCGACCTCGCGCTGGCGCAATGCGAGGGGCGGCAACTGCTGTTCCCCGTGCCGCCCTCGGGCCGGGCGGGCGAACTCGCGCTGCACCTGATGGGCTGGGGCGACGTCAGCCTTGACGAGACCTGCCGCGATGCTGTTGCCCACGCGCTCACCACCGGCAGCCTTGCCGGCGATGCCGGGCTGCTCGCGCCCCTGCTTGAATTGCCCTTCGATCCCGGCGCGCAGTTCCTTGTCTGCGATACCCCCAACGCCGATGCGGGCATGTCGTGGAAGCTGGTGCAGGACTGGCGCGACAACGGCAGGCTGGGCAAGGACGCGGTGGTCTTCTTCACCGGCCACATGACCGCCCATGCCCGCGTCATCGCCGAACAGGGCGGGCGCTTCCTGCGCTGGAACGTGCACCCGCCGCTCTCGGACCAGATCGGCATGGTGCGCCGCCTCGGGGCGCGCCGCTATGCGCCGCTGTACTGCAGCCAGCCGGAAAGCTACCTGATCGAGCCCCGGTTCGGGGCGGAACTGGTCCTGCACGAGAGGTGCATCCTGTGATCCTGCCCGCCAGACCCTTCGTGCTGATCCGGCACGGGCAGACCGACGCCAACCGCGATGGGATCATCGCCGGACGGACCGAGGCACAGCTGACCGAGGCAGGACGCGCAGCCGCCCGCGCCCTGGCGTCATGGGGTTGGCCGGAGCCCCTCGCCCTCTTCTCCAGCCCCCAGCACCGCGCGCGAGAGACCGCCGCGCTGGCCTTTCCCTCGCGCAGGGCGGCCTCGATCGAGGGGTTCCGCGAAAGGGACTGGGGCCGCTTCGAGGGTCAGCCCGTCGCCGAGGCCCCGCCCCGGCACCAGACGCCCGAGGGTGGCGAAGGCTGGTCCGACATGATCGCACGGGTCGAGCGCGCCCTTGCAACCGCCATCGAGACGGCGGGCGCTGCCCTCCCCGTCATCGTTGCCCATTCCGGCGTGATCCGCGCGGCCCGCGTCGTGACCGGTGGGCGCGACGACGGCCCCTCACCGGCCAACACCACCCCCCTGCTCTTTGCGCCGACCGGCAGCGGCTGGCGCGAGAGCCAACTGGAAAAGGAGCAGCAATGGACTGCGTGATCTTCGACATCGACGGAACGCTGGCGGAATTCGACGCGCCGCGCCTCGGGCACCTCGTTCACGGCGAGACCAAGCACTGGGAGGCCTTCCACGTCGAGATGACCGAGGCTCCGGTCATCGAGCCGGTGGCCCGGCTGGCCGCGCGGCTGAAGGCGCAGGGCGAAGCCATCGTGCTCTGCTCGGGGCGCCCCGAGGGCTGGCGCGACCGCACCTCGGCCTGGCTGGAGGCTGCGGGCATCGACCACGACGCGCTCTACCTCCGGGCCACCCACGAAGACCTCGCCTCGGACCCGGACGTCAAGCGCGCGGCGCTGGAACGCATCCGCGCCGACGGTTTCCGGCCCTGGCTTGTCGTCGACGATCGCAGCTCGGTGGTGGCCTTCTGGCGCGAGGCCGGGCTGACCTGCCTGCAATGCGCCCCGGGTGATTTCTGAGCGCAATCTGCCGAACGCGTGGGCGGGAGCACCGCCTGCCCACGCCAATTCCAAGGCAAGTGACCGGCATTACGAAACCGTCACAAAAGCGCAGCTTAACTGTCACACCGCGCGCGTAGCGGTCGCGCCGAAATGAACTCCTGAGAGGATGAGGGACATGTTCAAGACCGCGACGACGACCATCGCATTCGCGCTGACCGCGACCACCGCGCTGGCCACCGACATCACCTGGTGGCACGGCATGGGCGGCCGCAACGGCGAAGTCATCAACGAGATTTCGCAGCAGTTCAACGAAGCTCAGAGCGCCTGCAGCCTGACGCCGATCTCCAAGGGCACCTATGAGGAAGCCCTGTCCTCCGGCATCGCCGCCTTCCGCTCGGGCGAACAGCCGAACATCCTTCAGGTGTTCGATGCCGGCGCAGCCACCATCATCGCCGCCAAGGGCGCGACCATCCCCGCCGAAGACCTGATCACCGGCGCCGGTGAGGCCTTCAACCGCGACGATTTCATCGCCGGTGTGCGTAACTTCTACGCCGACAGCGACGGCAAGTTCATCGGCATGCCGTTCAACTCCTCGGCCCCGATCCTCTATTTCAACACCGAAGCCCTCGAAAAGGCCGGTGTCGAAGCGCCCAAGACCTGGGAAGATTTTGAAGCCATCGCGCCGAAGCTGAAGGAAGCCGGGTACATCCCGATGACCGCCTCGCAGCTGACCTGGATGATGGTCGAGAACTTCAAGTCGCGGAACAACCAGCAGTTCGCCACCAACAACAACGGCTACGACGCCGTTCAGGGCACCGAGCTCATCGTCAACGACGAGAACCAGGTGATGATGTTCGAGAAGCTGAAGGCATGGGCCGATGACGGCCTCTACGGCTTCTACGGCGCTGGCTGGGCCGACAACCTGAAGCCCTTCGAAGAAGGCAAGGCCGCCATGTGGATCGGCTCCTCGGGCTCCTTCGGCGGCCTGCAGAAGTCGGCCGGTTTCGACTTCTCGGCAACCTACATGCCCTACTGGGGTTCGATCGAGGGCGCTGGCACCCAGAGCTTCATCGGCGGCGCCGCCCTGTTCGCGATGGCCGGCAAATCGGACGCCGAGAACGCCTGCACCGCGTCGTTCTTCACCTTCCTGACCTCGCCGGAAACGCAGGTCTACTACCACAAGAACACCGGTTACGTGCCGATCACCGAAGCCGCCTATGAACTCGCCAAGAGCCAGGGCTACTATGACGAGAAGCCGGTGGCCGAGGTTGGCATCCAGCAGCTGATGCTGGACGGCGGCGAGTGGTCCAAGGGCTACCGCATGGGCTTCTACCCGCAGATCCGCTCGGTCATGGAACGCGAGTTCAACCGCATCTTCTCGGGTGAGACCGACGTCCAGAAGGCGTTCGACACCATCCAGGAAGAAGGCAACGCGCTGCTGGCCCGTTTCGCCAAGACCGCGAGCTGATCGCTCGACAAGCCTCTGGCGGGGTTCCGGGTTCGCGCCCGGAACCCCGTCGCACTTGGCGGGACAGGCCCCACACCTCCCGCGCCCCCTCTGCCACAGGACCAGACCGGTGACCGACACACCCCTCCGGATCATAGAAACCGAGCGCACCCTGCTCGCCCGTTTCCGCGAATGGTGGAGCGGTGAAACCGCCAACCCGGTCAAGCGGGTCCAGTTCGACCGGCCGCTGACGCCATGGCTCTTCATCCTGCCGCAGATGGCGGTGGTGGTGATCTTCTTCTACTGGCCCTCGGTCCAGGCGGTGACCTCGTCCTTCTACATCGAGGACCCCTTCGGCTTCGGCTCGACCTTCGTGGGGCTGGAAAACTACCAGGACGCGCTGAACAGCTCGGAGTACATGAGCACAGCCGCCTTCACCGCCTTCTTCTGCATCACCGTGACGGCGCTGGCCCTCGGCCTCGGGCTGCTTCTGGCGGTCAAGGCCGACAAGGTGATCCGTGGCGCCGAGACCTACAAGACGCTGCTGATCTCGGTCTACGCCATCGCCCCGCCGGTCGCCGGGCTGATCGGCATGATGTTCTTCGACATGCACATGGGGCCCTTCACCCAGATCGCCGGTTGGTTCGGATACGAGCTGAAGGTCGGTATCAACTATTGGGATACCGCCATCGCGCTGATCACCATCTCGGTCTGGAAACAGATCCCCTACAACTTCATCTTCTTCCTGTCGGGCCTGCAATCGGTCCCCGTCTCGGTGCGCGAAGCCGCGCTGATCGACGCGCAATCCGGCTGGCGGCGGTTCAAGGACGTGACCCTGCCCCTGCTGGCGCCGACCGCCTTCTTCCTGCTGATCATCAACATCACCTACACCATGTTCGACACCTTCCCGATCATCGACGTGATCGTGAAGGACAAGCCCGCGAACAACCCGATGACGCTGGTCTACAAGGTCTATCTCGACGGGTTCAAAGGCAACGATATCGGCGGATCGTCGGCCCAGTCCGTGATCCTGATGGTGGTGGTGGCGCTGCTGACGGTGCTGCAGTTCCGCTTCCTCGAACGCCGCGTGCACTACGGATAGGACCATGCAGAAGATCAAACCCCTCGACCACCTGATCCTGATCCTCGGCGCGCTGTTCCTCTGCGTGCCGGTCCTGATGACACTGATGTCCTCGACCCACGGCGCGGTCGAGATCCATTCGGGCGGGCTCTACATCACCCCCGGCTCGGACGGGGCGGCGACCTATGCCAAGGTGCTGACCCATCGCGGCGGCTTTACCGGCGACGTGACCGGGCTGCTGATGCTGACCAACTCGCTCATCATGGGCCTCGGGTTCGCCATCGGAAAGATCGCGCTGTCGATGATGGCGGCCTATGCGCTGGTCTACTTCCGCTTCCGCTTTGCCACGCTGCTGTTCTGGATGATCTTCGCCACCCTGTTGCTGCCGCTGGAAGTGCGGATTATGCCCTCCTATCAGGTCATGTCGACGCTGGGGCTGCTGAACACCTACACCGGCCTGATCGTGCCGCTGCTGGCCTCGGCCACCGGCACCTTCTTCTTCCGGCAGTTCTTCAAGTCGGTGCCGGACGAATTGCTCGAGGCCGCGCGGATCGACGGCGCCGGGCCGATCAAGTTCTTCATCGACGTGCTGGTGCCGCTCTCCAAGACCATGATGGCCGCGATCTTCATCATCATGTTCATCTACGGCTGGAACCAGTACCTCTGGCCGCTGCTGATGACGACGGACGAGTCCTTCTACACCCTGATGCGCGGGATCAAGTCGATCCTGCAGGTCTGGGTCGGCAGCCAGATCCCCGACTACAACGAAGCCTTTGCCCTCGCCGTGCTGGCCATGGTCCCCCCCGTTGCGGTGGTGGTGATCTTCCAGCGCATGTTCATCAAGGGCCTGACGGAAAGCGACAAGTAATGGCACATCTTTCTCTGAAGAACGTCGGCAAGACCTATGGCGGCAGCAATCAGGCCGCCGTCGCGGGCGTCGACATCGAGATCGCCGATGGCGAATTCATCGTGCTGGTCGGCCCCTCGGGCTGCGGCAAGTCCACCCTGCTGCGGATGGTGGCGGGGCTCGAGACGGTGACCGATGGCGAGATCAGGATCGGTGACCGGGTGGTGAACCAGCTGGACCCGGCAGAGCGCGACATCGCCATGGTGTTCCAGAACTACGCGCTCTACCCGCACATGAGCGTGCGCGACAACATGGCCTACGGGCTGAAGAACCGGAAGACTCCCAAGGCCGAGATCGAGGCCCGCGTGGCCGAGGCGGCGCGGATGCTCGAACTCGGGCCCTACCTCGACCGCAAGCCGCGCGCCCTGTCGGGTGGACAGCGGCAGCGGGTCGCGATGGGCCGCGCCATCGTGCGCCAGCCTGCGGCCTTCCTGTTCGACGAGCCGCTCTCGAACCTCGACGCCAAGCTGCGGGTGACGATGCGGATGGAGATCCGCAGGCTGCAGAAGCGGCTCGGCACCACCTCGCTCTATGTCACCCACGACCAGCTGGAGGCGATGACGCTCGCCGACCGGCTCGTGGTGCTGAACGGCGGCCGGGTCGAGCAGATCGGCGCGCCGCTGGAGGTCTACCGCAAGCCCGCCTCGACCTTCGTCGCCGCCTTCATCGGCTCGCCCGCGATGAGCCTGCTGGACGCCCGGTTCGAGAACGGACAGGTGATGGTGGACGGGCACGCGCTGGCCCCGGTCGGCAATGCGCCCGGCCCGGTGACGCTGGGCCTGCGGGCCGAGGACCTGCGCATCGCCAGCACCGGCGTGCCGATGCGGGTGGACTATGTCGAGGAACTGGGCGCACACCGCATCGTGCATGGCGCCATCGGCGACCAGTCCGTCGCCGTGGTGGACAACGGCGGTGCCGCGCTGGCCGAGACGGTGCATGTTCTTGTCGATCCGGCAAAGCTGCACCTGTTCGAAACCAGCACCGGCCGCCGAATGGATACCCGGATTCAGGCCGAAGCCGTCCCCGCGCAATGATCACCGAAACTGTGGGGGACCTGCCGGTCCCGACCGACGCGGACCTCGCCCTGCACCACCTTCCGCGCGAGATCGCGGTGCACGACGCGCATATGGCGACGGTTCCCGGCATGAACCTGGTCGAGACCGGGGGCGCGGCCAATCCCGCGCCGCTGCCCTTCCCGATCACGGTCGGGGCGTGGAACCTCGAACGCTGCCTGTTTCCCGAGGACTCGGCGCAGAAGGTCGCGGATTGCGACGTGGTGCTGGTGTCCGAAATGGACAACGGCATGGCCCGCACCGCCCAGCGCAACACGACCCGCGACATGGCCGGGCAGCTTGGCATGGGCTACGCCTATGCGGTCGAGTTCCTCGAACTCGGACTTGGTTCGCCGATCGAGCATGAGTTCTGCACCGCCGATTTCAACGCGCGCGGCTACCACGGCAACGGGTTGATGGCGCGGAGCGCGCTGGTCGCCCCCTTCGCCCTCAGGCTCTGGGGCCAGCGGCAGTGGTTTTCCGACGCCGAACAGCCCCGGCTTGGCGAGCGGATCGCCGTCGGCGCACGGATCGAGACCACGGCGGGGCCGATGATCGCGGTCTCGACCCACCTCGAGAGCGCCTGCGGTCCCGAGCACCGCGAACGGCAGGTGCGCGGCCTGATCGCAGAGCTGGATGCGGCCTTCCCGGGGATGCCCGTGCTGATCGGCGGCGACCTCAACACCGGCAATCACAACAACGGGGATTGGCGCGCCGAGGGGCTCTTCGACGCGGCCCGCGCGGCTGGCTACTCGGTCCACGGCGGCCCCGAGGACCAGCAGACCACGCGGCCCAGCCTGATCACCCGCTGGCCGGAACGCGCGATGAAACTCGACTGGTTCCTCGCGCGCGGGCTCCGCATCGGAGAGACCGCGATACGCTCCTCGCTGGACGGCACCGGTCGCCCCCTGTCCGACCACGACGCGGTGGTCACCCGGGTTCTGGGGCTCGCCTAGCGGCACCCGGCGACCCTGCCGTCGCCGGTGCATCCATGCACACCGACTGTGCAAACCAGCCCGCGACTCCCCGAATTTACATGCCGACATCATGCATTCCGGCCTCGAAAACCCCTCCGTTTCCCGAGGTTTTCGGCGCGCGACTCGGCTCACTCACGTTTTCGTGAGCATCGGCGAGCGAGCCGTGAGCGCAGATCATAGCTGCCATGCCGGGTGGGCTGGCCCCGTTGCGCCCCTAGGTGACCCAGCGTAGGGCGACACTATGTCGCTCTCGTTTTGCGAGAGCCATTTGCTCCCACCCACACCGGCAGGACACCGAAAAATGACCGATCTTCCAGGCTATCCCAGCCGCCGGAGCTTTCTGAAAGCCTCCGCCGCTGGCGTCGCCCTCAGCGGGCTGGCCGCCTCCGCTTCCGCCGAGGAAAAGACGCCTCCCGTTCCGCTCGACCAGTACGAACGCCAGTATCTCAATGCCGAGGAATGGACCTTCATCATGGCCGCCACCGCGCGGCTGATCCCCTCCGAGGGCGACGGCCCCGGCGCCATCGAGGCCCGCGTGCCTGTCTTCATCGACCTGCAGCTTGCGGGCGACTACGGCACGGCGGACGACTGGTACATGGAAGGCCCGCACGATCCGGCGGCAGAGCCCGCACGCGGCTGGCAAACGCCCCTGAACCCCGCCGAGGTCTACCGTCAGGCCATCCCCGCCTTCAACAGCTGGTGCGAAACGACCTATTCCAAGACCTTCGCCGACCTCGACGCCGCCCGGCAGGACGAGGCGCTGACCGCGCTTCAGAAGGGCCAGGCCGGGCTTGCCCCGGAACTCCGCGACTTCTTCACCATCCTGCTTGCCAACACCAAGGAAGGCTATTTCGCCGACCCGCAGTACGGCGGCAACCACGGCATGCAGTCCTGGGTCTACATCGGCTTCCCCGGCGCGCGCGCCGCGTTCCGCGAATGGCCGGAACGCCACAACATCAAGTATCCGCTCGGGCCCGTCTCGATCAGCGGTGAAAGGGCATAACCATGGCACGTCAGGACAAGAAACGCGACGTGGTCATCGTCGGCCTCGGCTGGACCGGTTCGATCGCAGGGATCGAGCTGGCGCAGGAGGGTCTCGACATCCTCGCGCTCGAACGCGGCCACGACCAGAACACCGTTCCGAACTTCGAGTATCCGCAGCAGATCGACGAACTAAAATACGGCGTCCGTCTCAAGATGATGCAGAAGCCGTCGCACCAGACCGTCACGGTGCGCCGCTCGGGGGACGAGACCGCACTGCCCTACCGCTCGCTCGGCTCCTTCCTGCCCGGCAACGGCGTCGGCGGCGCCGGAACCCACTGGAACGGCCTGAACTGGCGTCCGCAGCCCGAAGAACTGCGGCTGCGCTCGCACGTCCGCGAGAACTGGGGAGAGCAGATCATCCCCGAAGGCATGAACCTGCTCGACTATCCCGTCACCTATGACGAGATGGAGCCCTTCTATACCCGGTTCGAGAAGGTCGCCGGGATCTCCGGCAAGGCCGGCAACCTGAACGGCGTGATCCAAGATCGGAAGAGCACACGTCTGA
>ENA-OWNT01002475-OWNT01002475.1-seawater-metagenome-genome-assembly--contig:-NODE-2475-length-19258-cov-9.097805_pt1 | contig 19258 bp, 14 predicted proteins | sample MGYA00238136_ERZ651165 | MGnify/ENA primary metagenome ERZ651165 (study PRJEB26861, sample SAMN08777766) | seawater metagenome | isolation source: coastal seawater | place: USA: Florida | collected...
GTGATATCTATTACCTTAATGCTGAAGATAAACCTGATTTGGGCAGCTACTACGACAGAGACGCAGGATATCCACTTAAAGATATTCCTGTGTACGCACAAGATGAGGATTTCCTTAACTCAGAAGTGACCACATTTACGCTTCGTACCGAGTATGACATCAGTGATAACCTTCGTTTTTATAACGCCACGCGCGTAGGAAAAACCGAAAACGAGTATATTACTACAGGCATGCGTGGAACAAACCGAGATGCCACAGACCCAATTGCACCTGGTGCTTACACACTATCACTTAGCACGCATCAAGGTTGGCAAGATGTAGAGTACGTTACATCGCAGTTTAACCTGTTTTGGGATACAGCATTTTTAGGCTTAGACCACCGTCTAGTATTCGGTTTTGAATATACAGATGAGTCAGTAGACAACGGCGTATTCAGTGTTGAGAACAACAACCCAACAAATTGTCTTGTTGGAGGACGACGCGGTGTTTCTTCAAGCTACTGTATTTTAGATGCTGAGGGTAATGCAGTAGACAACATAGGTGCGTTGATGGGAAGAACGTTTACGCGCGGTAACGTCGATGCACAATATGATATCGAAACGTACTCTTGGTACGTAATGGACACATTAGCGCTTACTGAAAAGCTTGATATGTTCTTTGGTCTACGCGCAGATAGCTACGACTATACCAATGCGACATCGGGGCGTGGTGGAGAGCAGCTTTTTGCCTTTGAAGACGACCTGTACAACGGCCATTTAGGTCTTGTTTATTCGTTATCAGAACACGGCAACCTTTACGCATCATACAGCACAGCCACTAATATTAATGGCGGTGAGTCAGACTTAGGTGCCAACTGTGGTTATGGCGGCTTGTGTGGAACACCAGAACAAGCAGCACAGGCTGACCCAGAGCAGGTAGAAAATATTGAAATTGGAACAAAGTGGTCGTTGTTTAACGAGAAACTTGTAGCCAATGCAGCCATTTTCCGAATCACTAAAAGCGATGTTCATGAAAGTGTTGGTGATTCATATTCAACCCTTGGGACGTTGAACACGGGAGAAAACCGCGTTGAAGGTATTGAGTTTGGTCTAAGTGGCGATATAACCGACAAATTTAGTATTCAGGCTTCAGCAGCCTTTATGGATTCAGAAGTCTTAAAATCATATAACGACAGTAATTTAGGGTTGGCATTGAGTAACTTTGCAGATGAAAGTTTTTACATTCAAATGCGTTATCAGCCTAACGAAAAGTTTGCCTTCGGTGGTGATTACAGTTATCAATCTGAAATGTTTGGCGGACAACCCGACACGGCAGCAGGCTTTAATACCGATACAAATGAATACTCTATAGTCGTTCCGGATTATGACGTTGTGAATTTATTTGCTAACTATTATTACTCAGACGCCCTCACCTTCCGCGTAAACGTAGGTAACCTGTTTGATAAAGAATACTGGACTGCAGCATATCGTTCTGGCTCATTTATGTATATTGGTGATGGTCGCAACATCACTGGTACGCTTAGCTACGAATTTTAATTGCTCATAAACACAAAAGAGAAGTGCTGAAAAATGATCGTTATTCCTGATTTGCTAACACCACATGAAGTTGCAGAGTTTCGTCGACACCTTGCCGACGTACCGTTTAGTGATGGTAAAGAAACTGCGATGGGTATGGCTGCTAGTGTCAAGAATAACGGTCAAGCAGATGCCAATGATAAACGCGTTCAGCAGCTCGCTAACGCGTTATTAAGCAAACTTGGGGCACATCCGCAGGTCGTTTCTGCTGCATTACCTCAACGTATTTTCCCACCCTGTTTTAACCGGTACAGTCAGTCACAGACTTATGGCTATCACGTTGATGCGGCAATCATGCGTATTCCAAATACACCCGATGTTCTTCGTAGCGACATGTCCATGACTGTCTTCCTATCCGAAAAAGAAGAATATGAAGGCGGTGAATTGGTAATACAAACAGGCTTTGGTGAACAATGCATAAAATGTGATGCTGGTAGTGCCATATTGTATCCATCATCAAGCCTACATAAGGTGACCCCTGTTACAAAAGGCGAGCGTATTGCTGCTATTACATGGATGCAAAGCATGGTTGGTGACCAGCAAATTCGTGAAACGCTCTATCAATTAGACCAAGCTATTCAATCTTTACTGAGTAGTGACACAGCATCACGAGAGCAGCTTGATCAACTGCATCACGTGTATCATAACCTTATTAGAAAATTTACCAACGTATAGGCAATACGATAGCTTCCCGTCTACAGTAATTATTCGTGCCGGTAAACTAAACCTAGTATTGTTTTGCAATGAAATTATTGCGCGAATGATAAGGTCTTTATTAGTAATCTAAGGTAGTCTTAAACGTAACGCCTATCATGTAAAGGAACAAAGTTCGCGTTTAAGACGTTAACTGTGTTGGTACTATGAAAACCTTTTTAATTGCTGCTTCATTGTTTTTCTCTTCTGGGCTATTGGCAAACGATAGTGCACCTACCTACAAATTTGATATTGCGCTAACCGACAGCAACGCTAATTTAGTAAGCAATGGCGTATTTATTTTCGAGCCGTTATTCGATGTCGAAGCCAACATGGTTCCTCACCAGCCGCCGGCTGTGATGAACCAAATTGATAAGCAATTTGTGCCACATGTTTTAGTGGTAAATACAGGGACAGATATTACCTTTCCAAATGCAGATAACCTGTTTCACCACGTATATTCGTTTTCTCCCACAAAGCAGTTCGAACTTAAACTATATAAAGAATTTACCGCCGAACCTCTTACGTTTGATGCGCCAGGAATAGTGGATATTGGCTGTAACATTCACGATTGGATGTTGGGCTACATCATAGTGTCAGACTCTCCTTTCTTCGTGAAAACCGAAGAAAGTGGCACTGCCTCATTAAAACTGCCAAAAGGCGACTACAAGTTGCGGTTCTGGCACCCAGAGGCAAACGGTGATGACGTTTTCCCAGACAAGACAATAACCGTTAACGACAATACCGCCGTGTCGTGGCAGATAAATGCAGTAATAACAAGTGACGATGGTTTTGATTCAGGTTTTGGCGACTATTGATGAATAAGGCTAAGCTGAAACGCACATATAAAATAGCTAACCTACTGCTGGCAACGGTGCTGACCGCGGTTTCTTACAACGCCTATGCAAATACTGAAGTGCTAATTCGCACTTCATTTACTGCCCAAGAAAACAGTGACAGTTTTCAGCAGATGGGACGCAGTCATCAGCGTTTCGACGGCGATGGCTTTCACCTCTCTCAAGCGGTGCTTTCTACCGAGCAGCGACTATCGAATAGCTGGTCTGCAGCTGCCGTCATAAACGGCTACAGTGATGGTGAAAAGCGTTTTGGTTTTTCCCAAGCCTATCTAAAATATAGGCCGCTTACCGCTTCAACCATTAAACCTGAAGTAAAAATTGGTGCGTTCTATCCTGCTATTTCTGCTGAAAACACCGATATGGGGTGGCTCTCTCCTCACTTCTTAACGAATTCAGCCATTAACAGTTGGATTGGAGAAGAACTTAGAACCGGCGGTGTGGAAGTAAGCTTGCGTCAAAATGGACGGCAAGTAAGAAGTAATTGGTCGTGGAAAATACTGGGCAGCCTATTTAAGGGCAACGATAGTACGGGCACCCTACTTTCGTGGCGTGGTTTTGCGCTGCATGATAGACAATCACTTTACGACGACAGAGTAAACTTTTTACCAACGCCCGGCATTGTAAGCGAAGAAGGCCTAAACGCACCAGCATGGACCGACCCATTCAGAGAGATAGACGGTCGCTTTGGTTACTACGTTGGTGCTCATCTAGCCTACAAGCGCAGTGCCGAATTGAAATACTACTACTACGACAATAACGCCGACCCTAATATTTTAGATCCTGACCGTATTTATGCGTGGCACACCCGCTTTCACTCGGTCACCCTTCGCTACAAATACAACACTGAATTAACCGTGTTTTCGCAGTTGTTGATAGGCGACACTCTTATGGGTGAAAACATCGTTGATAACGACTTTAACAGTGCGTACCTTGCTGCTGCTTATGACATGGCACCCTATACCATTGCTGCTCGTGCAGACTGGTATCAAGTGAACGATAACGATGACTTTATGTACGACCCAAACGGCAGCAGAGGGCGCGCATTCACCTTAAGCGCAGGGCGTAAAATAAACGACAACTTCTCGATAACCGGTGAATGGCAAGTAAACTCAGGTACACAGCAAAACCTTCGCTTTTTTCAAAACAACGAACGTTTTACCGAACACCTTTTCCAGCTAGCAATTACAGCGACTTTTTAGAAAGTTGAATTTGCCTTGCATTAGCTTTCAGCAACCTCAATCAGGTCGAAGGTGGCGGCATCGTCGCCTTTTACCAGCACGCGGCACTGCCCCCAGCTTTCTGGGATTGACCAAATGTGGTCTTCGGCTACGGTAAATTTCTCGCGATGGGTTTCGCAGCGCACTTCTACAGTATCTAGGTCGCCTTGAATATTATTGAAGGCAAACTTGTTGCGTACTAATGTATGAAACCAGGCACCGCGCTGGTTTAGCTCTGCGGTTAGCTGAAGGTGTTGGTCAGATGCTATATGCTCTTCAATTTGAGCTACAACAGGCATAATTTCATCTACGCGCGCTTGTTGCTCTTCCATGCCCTTAAGCGACTCGAACGATGCTAATGCATCGGCATATTGCCCGCGCTGTGCATCTAACACAATCATGCGTTGATAAACGTTTGCGATATAGTCTTCACTGAATACCATGTCGTTGTGCTGTTTGCTGCCGTTGCTTGATAATACGCGGCTTAGACTTTTTGCTTCGCGCTTTTCATCTTGTAATGCATTGGCTATTTGAGCATCTAAACTCAGCAGCCAAGTGTTTTCATATCTGTTTAGCGAGTCCCAAGCATGTAGTGCTTCTACTGCCTGATCAGCAGCTTCAATATCGCCAGAGCGAAAGATTTCGTCTGCTTCTTTATACGCAATAATGAACTTTCTACGTGCTCCAGTTTGCCCGCCCATTTTAAAGTCCATTTGCACAAGCTGATGGCATTGCTGAGTGGGTTTGCCATCTTTCATTGCAGGTTCAAATTTCCATTGTTCTACCGCACTAAGTGCGCTGCGTTTAAAAGCACTGCTGCCAAAGTAATCGTCAATAACCGGGTCTTTTACGTTGCCCTGCTCATCTATAACGTAGCTTACGCGTACCCAGCCTTCTCTTCCGCGTCTTGCAGCCATCTTGGGGTAGCGCGGGTTCACTCGGTCGATGACAACGGCAGGGGTAAACGCTGTAATACGTTTTACTTCATCTTTTTTGGCCGTTGCTAACGCTTTTTCTTCCGTTTCATCGCACGGCACGCTTAACTCCTGTGCCATTGTCCCCGAGCTTAACAGCACGGCGCACGCTGCAGTGGCAATAGCAACACGAGATGGCGAAAACAAGGTAGAGGCGCGTTTAGCACTAAGAAATATTTGAGATGTTTCAATCCGTGAATTTTTCATTTTTTCAGTCCTTGGTAATAACCCGTAAACGAACGTTTCTGCAAATATAAAGGTGTTATTGGCTAGCAAGCCCGATACGAAATAGCGAACAATGTATGTGCAAACGCTAAGACTTTTTAGACGAATTTTCAAGCGAAGCATCGGGTACATTTTTCACCATCATTTGCTCTTTTCGCTTCATCATCATTTTAGCAAGTCTTCGCATACTTACCGTTGTGTCTTTCTCATCAACAATATCCACACCTAGTAAGCGCTCTAGCAAATCTTCTAACGTTAATACGCCTTCTAGACCGCCGTATTCGTCAACAACCAGCAACATGTGTACATGCTTATTGATAAAGTGCTCAAAGGTTACCGACAGCGGCATGGTGTTGAGTACCGTAATCATGTCTTTTGCGTATTCAGAAAGAGGTTTATCGGTATTCCCTCGTGCCTGCGCCACCAGCAAATCGGAGCGCATAACAAACCCCGTGATGTTTTCTGAATCATTGTCTTCGTAAACGGGAATACGTGAAAATTCGATGCTGGCATGTTTATGGAAAAAGGCTTCTACGGTCATCGACTCGGCCACAGAGAAAAGCGCCGTGCGGTGTGTTATCGCATCTTTCACCTTCAGCTCGTGCAAGCTAAGCAAGCTTTGTAAAAATGCCGCTTCATGATTAGCTAATTGACCTTCCTGCCCCGACAATTCTGCCATTGCATGTAGTTCGCTACGACTAAGCCCTCTTAACGGACTGTCTTCTTTAAACCCGCGTGTAAGTAGCTCAGACATTTTCACAAAAGGCTTAAGAATAAGTGAAAGATATTTCAAAAAGTAAGCTGTTGCTGGCGCCAGCGAGCGCCAATAAGTTGCACCAAGCGTTTTAGGTATAATTTCAGAAAAAACCAAGATTAGCAGCGTCAGTACAGCCGAAATAACGCCTAAATATGCTTCACCAAATACCGACGCGGCTTGCGCACCTGCACCGGCAGCGCCCATAGTGTGAGCAATGGTGTTAAGCGTTAAAATAGCCGATAGCGGCGTGTTGATGTTGTCGGTTTGCGCACGAAGCAGCGCGCCACTTGGCTTTTTTTCTTTCTCTAACACTGAAATGTACGCCGACGACACACTTAAAATAACTGCCTCTGCAATAGAGCACAAAAACGAAAAGCCCAGTGCGATAAAGACATAAATGATGAGTAAAAGCATGTGTGTTCCAAGCAATCAATTGCAATGTTAACCAAGCGAATGTTTCCATTACCGCAAGGTGATTTGTGTTTTGGCGAAGGTCTATTATGAGTAACGTGCCGCGAGATACAAGCGCAGTGTTATATTAATTGTTACTAACTGCAACACGCTGAATGCGAATGCGGCTGATGACGACGCTCACGCCATTTTGCAACACCCAGCCGAACTATAAGCGCAGCTAAAATAAGGGCACATACGCCGTAAATAATTTGAACATTAGCGCCGTGCTGGTGCATATGACTTTCTGTTTTTATGAAGCTTTCTAATGAAAAGTGGGCGATTATATAGTTAAGTAGGTATCCAAACCCAAGGCTTGCTGTAATTACGCTAAATAAATACAAGCCTAGTGTTTTTCCGCCCATTTCTTGGCGAATCATTCCCATAGTAGAGACATTCGTCGCTGGGCCTGCCATTAGAAACACTAATACTGCACCTGGCGACAAACCAGCCGCCAGAAACCCCACGGCTAATGGCGTAGAGGCGGTTGCGCAAATGTACATAGGAATACCGATAACAGCCATAACCAGCATAGCAACAATACCGTCGCCCCATTGCGTTAAAAAGTCGGTAGGCACCCATGTTTTTATCGCCGCGGCTAGGGCTAGGCCAATTAATAGCCATACCACAATATCTTCTAATAACTTGCCGCTAGCATAGCTTACAACACGACGCGCTTTTGAGGGGGTTGCAGCATGGTGACTATCATCACGAGTCAAAGTAGCCTCTTTATCGCAGCACGATGAGTGCGCATTATGAGAGTGTTCTTCTTTCGTCTTTTCTTGCGCAGGTGATTTGTGCTCACCTGCTTCACGTAACGTGCTGCTACAGCAACTAGTATGTACATGTTCAGAATTCGGTGTGCTGTTATTTTCACTGGCAAACCACCTTACCATGGCACCAGCATAAATCGCGCTTACAATGGCAGCGATTGGTCTTACTATTGCAAACAAAGGGCCGAGTAATGCGTATGACACAGAGACACTGTCTACGCCAGTTTCAGGCGTAGACACTAAAAACGAAATGGTAGAAGGCTTCGATGCACCACTGCGACGTAAACCCAATGCAGCGGGAATAACACCGCATGAGCAAAGTGGTAATGGAGCGCCAATAATAGCCGCTTTACTAATTGACGAAAAAGACTCGTTTCCCATGTGCTTTTCAAGAAACGATACCGGCACAAGCTCATGCATAACGCCCGCTACTAACAAACCTAGTAGTAACCATGGCGCAGACTCAATAAAGAGCGCAAGAAAGTTTTGGCCAAGTAAAAGGATATCCGTCATATAACCTCGTTTAGGGGCGCCTAGCCTTTTGGCAAACGGCCCATGGATAAAAGCGGTGAACTAATAAAGCTCAATACCTAGAATATACTAACAGAATTACTTCATTTTGAAAAAATCCGCGGAAAATATGAGCTGAAACGAAGCGAATTTAGCTTAGAGAGGTGGTAGCCGAAAGACATAAAAAAGGCCAGTACAGATGTACTGGCCTAAACGCTGACTGTCTCGATATAGGGTTTCAAATAACGAGGTCAACCATGATAAGCCTCATTACTCGCTATTTACTCGGTTGTACCTGCTTTCTCTTTCTTTAATTTCGACACTACCGAAATGGCTTCTAGCATCACCAATACTGACACTATCAACACCACCGCATCTAAGAATACCAGCAAGTAATTCGCTTCTAGGTAGTATTCTTTTAGCTTGATCACCCCTGCAAAAAAGGCCATTACAAGCACAAACACCATTGGAATAAGCGTGTATCTGGCAGGACGACCAAGTTTGATGAGCATGACAGAAATTACAAGTAAGGTAAGGCTTGCCAGAATCTGGTTTGTAGAGCCAAACAGAGGCCAAATGATCATACCGCCACTGCCTGAAGAACCACCAGCGCCAAAGGCAAGCAGCAAACAGCAGCCCACTGCTACAAGCGTTGCGACAACACCATTTTTTAGCATGTTCAGCGAGTATATATCGCCCCATTCTTGAATAATGTAACGCTGTAAACGCACACCTGAGTCCATGGTAGTACCTGCGAACAACACCACCATAACCGCAAGAATAGTAGATGCGAAGTCGACAGGCAGCCCCCAGCCTTGTGCAATCAAGTTTGCGCCACCGGTAATAAACGCACCAACACTTCCTGCACCCAAGTGGCTATAAACTTCATGCCACTCTTCTGGTGACGCCGCAAAAGCAACACCACTTACCGCAACAATAGTTATAAGCGCCAGCGAGCCTTCGCCAATGGCACCTAAGTAACCAACAAAACGGGCATCCGTTTCTTTATCTAGTTGCTTAGAGCTTGTGCCTGATGACACGATACCGTGGAAACCAGATACCGCACCACATGCAATGGTCACAAACAACAGTGGAATTAGGCTAGGTGTATCAACCGCAGTTTGTGTGTTAAAGGCAGGAGCAGTAATGTCAGGCAGTGCAAAAAATACCGCACCGTATAGCAAAAATAAGCCAACCAATAGCTGCATACCATTAATGAAATCACGAGGTTGCAACAACATCCACACAGGGAGTAATGAAGCAATAGCGGCATACACAAACAGTATAATTATCCAGTTCGCTTTATCCGCTAAACCAAACATGGTTTCGGGCAAACTAAGTGGAATATAGCTACCTGCATACACGGATGCGTACAATACAAATATACCCACAATGCAAAGGGGGATTAGGCTGAAATTACGTTTCAACAATTGGCCGATAACAAGCGCTACAGCGATGGCGGTCCAAGCAGGGAATACGGCATTTGGCTGGGATACAAATGAGTTAGCTATTACAACGCCGAATACCGCATTGACCATAAGCAGCACTAAGAACACCACAACCATAAACAGCGAGCGCGATCGTTTTCCAATGACGTTCTCAGACAGTGCTCCCATCGATTTACCCTTGTGACGAGCACTCGCCCACAGGGCGCCCATATCGTGAACGCCTGCAAATAAAATGGTACCAAATACCACCCACAGTACGGCAGGGACCCACCCCCAATAAACCGCAATAGCAGGCCCTACAATAGGCGCTGCACCGGCAACTGACGTGAAATGGTGTCCCCACAAAACCACTTTGTTGGTAGGGACAAAATCAACACCGTCTCGCTGAGTATGCGCCGGTGTTGCAAAGCTATCATCTAATTTAAATATACGGTTTGCGATGAACTTCGAATACACAAACCAACCAAGCATCATTCCAACAATGCCCAGTATTACAATGGCAATTGATTGCATACTGTTATCCTATTTTTGTATTTTCTTTAAACACTACACCAGTTTATAGCGCGTAAAGGTCATACCTGCAAAAGCTCGATACCTCAATAACTTGCGCAGTTTTTAGTATTTGCATGAGGGAGGCAATTTCAATTATTACGCAAGGCTTATAGACACCAGCATTAAACACCGATCACAACGAGTGCTTAACTAACGTCGCTAAGGTAAATAGAAACTCAGGTATATAGAAACTTAAACTAACGTTTTTGTAGGCGCGTATTTAAACATGTTAAGCCTTGTTGAAATAAAACATTAGACTAAAGTCTAACATTTAGAGTTAAACGGGGCTTTACTAGGAGAGAAAGAGTACGTGGTTTCACCATTTTGAGAAAAATGCGCCGAGTTCTGCATAGGCTGCTACAGATTCTGGTGTTTCATATGCCACTAGATATTCCGCATGCGATATTCCTTCGAAAACCTCCAACTGAGTTGGTACACCTACCTCGCGTAATTTGCGGTTAACGCGTACCGTATCGCTTAAAAACATATCCCTTGTACCGCTAAGTAAAAATGTGGGTGGGAACCCTTCAAAGTTTCCGTAAAGGGGTGATACAGAAGAGTGATTTAAAGCGATTTTGTTGGCATACAAGTTAGCTGCCGCTTTTAACACGCCGTCGTAGGTAATAAGTATTCGGTCAACGCCCTCGTTGATATATAAACTGTCTCCCGTTTTTGTAAGGTCGGCCCAAGGCGTACCCGCATAGATGGCCACCGGCGTGGCGATGTTTTCATTCACCAAACGCTGCATAAGCCCAAGTACTAAACCGCCACCTGCGGACGTGCCGCCAACAAACATATTGTGGGCACCATGTGTTTCGAGCAACGCCGTATATACAGAAAATACATCGTTTAACGCCGCTGGTGATGGAGCATGAGGTGGCATCTGATAATCGACACTAATAACCTCTATACCTAAACGATGTGCAATTAAAATGCCCTCTTCAATACTAGGGAGACCCGCAAAAAACACATAGGCACCACCGTGCACATCTAAATAAACTTTACTCTTAAACTTATCTGACAAAGTAGCCGGCACTATTTTGCGTACGGTTACTCCATTAATGTTCATCATTTCAACATTAACGTTGTACTGCTTACGCATTTTCTTCACTTTTTTCTTTTGCTCTGTGTTTACAGAGTGAATTAGCGCTAGCCACGTCTCTTTGTCGGTTGGCGTACTGTCTAACGCTTGTTGTACCGTTGGAATACCGAACTGGGTAATAGCGTGTTTTAGCTCATCGCTAACAGCAATTGGAACTGGAATTTGGCGTTCTGTCATATCAGCCTCTGTCGCCAAAACGGCGGTAGAAATAAAACTTAACCACAACAATACAAAGCGTAAGCGCATAGTGTACCTACTAATTAACGACTGTCGAATAGCGTAATACGCTACACTATTTTCACTTAAAGTCGTGAATTTTTGAGTATTTTTACTGTGACCAAACTGCACTGTGTAGTAAATTTATTTTGCAGCTTACTTGGTAAGGGTTTCACGCTTTTACCGACATTTAAAATTTATAAAATGTCGAAAAGCTAGTATTTAGATCAGGCGTGATACTAACGTGAGTTTGCTATGATTTTTACAATATACCCGAGTTATTAGGCATAAAAGACGATTCAAAACGGCGGGTGTAACACATGGAATTCAAGGCACTTTTAATAAACATTTATAGGGAAATATTTTATGACTAGATTTTCGTTACGCCGCTTTTTTCTTGCGGTAGGTTTATCTGCAGTTAGTACCATTAGCGCTGCACAAGACGCATCGACCACATCGGTTTGGGAAGTCTCGAAAGACAGCGACACTGTTTACGTTGGCGGCACTATTCACATTCTGCCCATTTCTGAATTTCCATTACCTGGCGCTTTTACCGACACCTATGAAAAGAGCGACACCATAGTTTTGGAAGCAGAATTACCTGACCCAACAGACATTGCTGCCCAACAAAGAATGATTGAGGCAATGGCCTACACCGGTGAAAGCAATTTAAAAGACAAATTATCTGAAGAAACCTTCAATGCACTTAACCAATACCTTGGGATGTTTGGCGCGAACGCAGAGCAGCTTGCTCGCTTCAAGCCTGGTTTGGTGGCTACTATGCTAATAACAATGGAAGCACAACGGGTAAATATGGCCGGTGAAGGGGTAGATGCTTATTTCACGCAACTGGCAAAGCGCGATAACAAACCAAGGGAATACCTAGAAACTATCGACTTCCAACTAAATATGCTTGCAAATATGGGGGTTGGTGAAGAAGAGCGCTTTATCTCTGAAACGCTAACCACATTGCCCGAATTCAAAGAAATAATGCAGGGCACAATTGACGCGTGGCGCGAGGGCGATAGTGAAACAATAGAAACACTGGTTATCGATACATTTAAACGTGAGTCTCCTTCTTCTTTTAATGACGTATTTACCAAGCGCAACCAAAATTGGGTACCTCAAATTGAAGCCATGTTTGGCGACGACGATAGTGAGTTTGTATTAGTTGGCGCAGGTCATCTTGTTGGTGAAGGCAACGTTCTTGAATTACTTAAAGCGAAGGGCTACACCGTAAAGCAACTGTAGATGCGTGGAGCTTACTTTTACAAAGCTGCTTTTTTATCAGGTAGCTTCAGGTGATTGGGCAAAAAAATGGGCCAACAGAAATCTGTTAGCCCTAAAGTCCAGTTTGCAATACACATTATTAATGTATTGGTCAGAATTAATACTGACACAGCTATACTTGTGTATATTTTTTGGCTTGCAAAGCGGTCTGTGACTAACGGCAACGATCCTGTGACAAAGTGGTAAGCTGGCGCAAAGTAAACATTTTCACTTTGCGTATTTTCGAAAAACCTAACCATTTTTCAACGTACTAAACGTAAAAAGCCCTAACACTTGAGCGCTAGGGCTTTTATTTTTAGTTCATAAAATTACTTAAGAAACAGTCTAGAATCTTGCTCGTACACCAACATAGAATTCTTGACCAATAGGGTCGTAAGTACCTGCGTCGGTTTCTGTACCTGTGCTACTTCCTGTTACACCCGTTAAGATACGTGGAGGCTCTTTGTCGAAGAGGTTATCTACACCGCCATACACTTCAACAATATCGTTTAACTGATAGCTAGCCTGCACATCAACATAGGTAACCGAGTCCACTCCAACACCGCCTGGTGCTATGTCAAAGCCAGCTAAGAACTGATCGTCAAAGTCAGCAGCGCCAATGTAGGTAAAGCGTGTGATTATATTTAAATCGTCATAACGATAACCTAGGTTAAAGAACCCTTTGTGCTCTGATGTACCTATTTCACCTACGAACGGGTCTTCTTCGGCACCAGGAAGTGGCGTAGTCGCTCCGTCAATTAAGTAAGTATAAGCCAGTCTTGCCGTTAGTCTTCCACCCATAACATCAGCGCTGTAGTTGGCAGTAAGGTCGACACCTTCCAGCGTTACACCACCGCTGTTTGATACACCGCTATCGATGAACTCAAGTGAGCCTGCACTATTATTCCCTACCGCTGTAGGACGACGAGTAATGAAGTCACAGAAAGACTCATCACCACCGCCGTAGCATTGATCAAGAATGAACTGGCGCGGTGTCGATACAATGGCATCGTCTATTTCAATATCGAAGTAATCAACAGTAAAGTTGAAGTCTTCAAGCACATCAATACCTTCAGGCGTATATACCACACCAACGGTGGTAGACGTTCCGACCTCTTCTGACACATTGGGATTTCCGCGGTTAAAGCCACTGATACCTTGAATGTCAGATTGGTTTAGTGTGAATGTGCCGTTTGTTGCGATGTTTGCTGCCACACCTGGGTCGGCCTGACAACGCGCTGTAGCATTTGCAACACAAGGGTCAATTAAGCCAGACGGAAACGTTTGGCTATCAGGCTGAAATAGCTCATTAATATTCGGTGCACGTGTAGATTGCGCTTGAATTACACGGAAACGAAGTTGTTCATTAACCGCATAGTCGAAACCTACGTTCCAGCTTGTGGTGCTACCCACAGTAGAATAATCAGATGCACGTATCGCAGCCTTAATATTAAATCCGTCGATTACCGGAATGTTGGTTTCAACGTAGTATTCCGTTACGTCAAATTCCCCCTGAGTGGCAGGAATTGCGTTACCGGCGTTTAGTCCAGCTTGCTGTAGGGCATCAAATTCACTACGCGAGAACTCCTCGCGGTACTCAAAACCAAATGCTAAACCCAACGGACCTGCAGGTAAATCTAACACTTCACCGGCTAAGTTAGCGCCGATAACTTCTTGCGTTACTTCGGTTGATAGCAGCGAAGGTGCCTGTACATAGGCTGCAGCTTCAGGTGATATGGAATTAAAACCGTAAATGTCGATAGGAACACAGCCAAAGCTTCGAGCAGTTTCATCCACACATACCGCTTCGTCAGTTATGCCGTCACCATCAACATCGTTAACATCGCTTATAGCTTCCAATGCATAGCGGAAGTTTTGCACATTAACTAAACCATTAGATACCTGAGCTTCCTTTGTTTGACCGTAGGTATAGAACACATCGTAATACCAACCATCAAACAGCTCGCCATCCATGCCAACTAATACTCTGAAAGTATCCCGCTCAGCCGTATTCCCCCTGTTACCCACATCTTGTAGACGCTTAGCGAAGAACAAGTCTCTTGCACCGTTACCGTTTTCATCGACAGCTGCATTAAGAATGGCATCGGGAACAAACGGGTTTGCCACCATTTGACCATCCACCATAAACTCAAGCGGAACAAAACCATCAGCGTAAATATCGTCTGAAGCAAATGGGAAAGGCTCTAGTTCGGTTGTTGTTGAGCCGTTCGAATAATTACCTTCAAAGAATATACGGTGATTGTCATTTAACTCGTAATTACCGTTAATCCCCATTAAGTAGCGTTCTGTTGGAATAGCGATAGTTCTAAATGCAGACCGGTTAAAACCGTCAGGACCTATTGTGCCATTTCCATTGGTTGAAAAGCCTTCTTGAAGGTTTCCGTTTTGGTCAAAGGTAAAGCGAGTGCCGCCAGCGTCAAAACGCCCTTGTGGGGGAAATGATGAGAAAAATGGGGTAATGGCTTCAAATATTGATTCTGGATTAGCAACTGGGTCGGCTTCTCCATAAATACCCGAAAGTTGGTCTACCGCAGAACGGTCTCTGTCTCGTGAAAACACCGAACCTTGGTCGGTGTAAGATAAGTGCGCCATTATACTACCGCGCCCATTAGATGACTGGGTTCCCGTTGTTAGAGAGAACTGGCGTTCAGTTGCATCACCTTCGGCAGACTCACCATATTGTGTGTGCATTTCTAGGCCGTCAAAATCGTCTTTCATAACAATGTTTACAACGCCGGCAACGGCGTCAGAGCCATACACAGCCGATGCACCACCGGTCAGGATCTCAATACGCTCAATAAACTGTGCAGGAATGGTATTTAAGTCGACTGCCGAACTGCCTGGCACACCAGAGACAAAGCGTCGTCCATTTACCAACACCAAAGTACGCGCGGTACCTAGGCTTCGCAGATCGATTGTTGAAACACCAGCACTTGCCGTAGAGAAGTTTGAATTAGTTCGACTTATGGCCGGAGAGCCAAAAGCAGGGTTTTCAAGGAGTAAGTCTTGAATGTTTGCTACACCTGCAGCTTGAATGTCGCCCGCATCTAAAATTTGAAGGGGTGAGGCAGAGGCGAGTTCGGCCGACTTAATACGCGAACCCGTCACGGCGATTTTTTCAACTTCTTGTTCATTTACTTCTGTTTCTTGTGCGTAAAGTTGCGTTGTAGATAACGCTGTACTTGCCACACCTAACAGTAAAGACACTTTAACTGCTTGAGCCAGCTTTGTTTTTATATACATTGTATTCTCCCTGGAAAGTTACCCTCCTGGTAACATTTCGCGTTTATGTGTTGGTAATAGCTAGCGCTATTGAAAAGTAAATTAGGAACAATATTGGCAACGCTCTAGCGGTTTTACGCCAGATGAGGGAGTGCAGTGATAAACAGACAGAATGGTGTGACGAACAAAAAGATGAACTTAGCAATGTGCCTAAAATGACGTAGATTGAGGACAAAACACCTTTGTTTAGTGACAACTTGGCAATAACTTGACACATAGCCGAGGTTGACTAACGCTTATATATAGTGCTTTATTGAATACAAACTAGACAAAAGTTGGATAAATACATAGACGCTAGCGCCCTATGTATAAGGTACATTTGGATGTTCGATAGCATCAAACCACACCTTCCAGGCAAGTACTTCTGGCCGATTGCAATTTGCATTTGGCTTGCAGCGCTGAGCGTAACGACCTACATCCAGTTCGGAGCACTTAAAGACAAACAAGAAGACATAACTTGGATTCGCGTATGGGTGTTATTAAGCCCGTGGTTTTTAAACTGGGTTTGGGTGTCGGCTTGTATCTTTACCGCAACCTCGTTTATTGAGCGCAAAGGTTGGAAACCTCTCAAGCAGGTGCTATCACATATTGTTACCTGTATTTTCCTTCTTCTAAGCTATGCTGCTGCATCTACTTTCATGCGAGGTTGGTTAGTAAACCGTACGTTTGACGAAAACATCGCTTCCTTCTTTAAAACAGTTACCGGCAGCCTGCACATGGATTTGTTCATCTACTGTGCCACTTTAAGCTTAGCGTTTGGTACTCGTTTGTATCAACGGCAGATGGAAGACCGAATTGAAGTGCGGCGACTGCAGGTATTGCTAGTAGAAGAACAATTAAAAACATTAAGAACGCAGCTTAATCCACACTTTTTGTTTAATGCATTAAACACCATTGCCAGTCTTGTTCGATTAAAAAACGAAGTAGAAGCGGTAACGGCGTTATCTTCATTAAGCGTTATGCTTCGCACCATACTTGAGAACAAGAGCAACGACAGCGTAAAAGTACGAGATGAAATTCGCTTTATCGAGAGCTACCTAAAAATTCAAAAAATGCGCTTTGAAGATAAGCTAGATATTTCCATAGAAGTAGACGAAAGCTGCATGGGAATGCGTATACCGGCAATGTTGCTACACCCTTTAGTTGAAAACGCAGTGCACCATGGCTCTCAATCAACGTTTAGAAAAAACCCTCTACAAATTAAGGTCGAAGTAATAAAAGGCATGCTTCACGTAAATTTAAGAAATGCCTTTGATGAAAACACTACGCACGAAGGACATGGTATTGGCGTTGCCAACACACGTGAGCGTTTATCGCGAATGTTTGAGCATTTTCAATTTGAATTACGTAGGTGCGAGAACGGCTTATTCGAGACACATTTAGCCATACCAACAGGAGAGACGGATGCTTAAAGTATTGGTTGCTGATGATGAGAGACTCGCCCGAGAAACCATAAAAATGCTTTTAAATGAGCGTGAAGAAGTAACTGAAATATGGGAAGCATGTAACGGCGACGAAGCCATTTCTCTTGCTAATTTGCATCATCCTGACGTGGTTATTTTAGATATTGAGATGCCGCAGAAAAACGGTTTAGAAGTAGCTCAACTGTTACCGCCACACTGCATTGTTGTTTTTGTGACTGCATTTAATGAGCACGCAATTGAAGCTTTTGAACTAAGTGCTGTTGATTACATTCTGAAACCTTTCGATGACGAGCGGTTTCATAAAATGCTAAATAAAATAAGTGAACGAGTAACTGACAAAAACACACTCGACCTTACGCAAATAAGCGATGTCATTAAACAAGCTACCCAAAAGCCAGAGCAGTACAAAACGCGCCTGATTGTGCGCGACCCAGGCCGCATTAGGCTGGTAGATGTATCGTCTATTATTTACATAGGCGGTGCTGGCAATTACGCAGAGCTTCATCTTGACGACGGGAGTGTAATATTACATCGCGAGACCCTTACTTCGCTGGAATCTCAGCTAGACCCAAGCTTATTTCTTCGTATTCACCGTTCAACCATTGTTAGGCGAAATGCTATTTGCGAACTTAGCCCCACTGAAAAAGGCGATTACAACGTTACGCTTCGCTCTGGAGAGTGTGTTGTGCTGTCGCGACGAAACCGCGACAAGTTAGAGTACTTAATGAGTTAACAAGCTAATTGATACTGAAGCGCATTTCAGCTGTATTATACTAATACGTTGTAACAGAAATTTGATTTGCGCATGACAACAGTTGTTAAGAGAGCCCAGACTGGTTTTACATTAATAGAGCTTATTATTGTAATTGTACTGCTAGGTATACTAGCTGTAACTGCCGCACCGAAGTTTTTAAACTTACAGAAAGATGCGCAGCAAGGTGCTCTTGAGGGGCTAAGAGCTGCACTAACGTCAAGCTCGAACGTTGTTTATGCCAAAGCACTTATCGAAGGGGCTACAGACAGTGCCGATACCACGTTAAGTTCTGGTATTCGTGTTCGCTACGGCTATCCCTATGCCACCCAAACCAACTTAAAATTGGTCGCTGATTTCACCGAAGACGATTTCAAACTTACAGGCTCGGCACCTGAGGTTATCGCTACCCTAGAAAGCGCCACCAGTGGGCTATCGAATGCCGAAATAAACGCAAGCGACGTTTGTAAGTTAACCTACCGTCACCCAAACCAAGGTGAACAACCTACCATTACTATTTCTGACTGCGATAGTTAAAGCTATTGGCCAGCCATCGACGAGTTTCTCCCTCTCCCTAGAGTTTTAAAGATGCCGCAGTGATAGCGCTTATTCAGCCTAGAACTCTCAGCTGCATGAGTGCAGCTGCGAAGCCGCTTATACAAAAGCACGGATGGGTTCACGGCGTGTTATTACCTTCCTCTTCAAGCTTTTTGCTATGCCAATTAAAGAGGGAGTGAAGCCCCATCAAAAACTCTCAGCAGCAGGGATGCGGCTGCGAAGCCGCTAACACAAGAAAAAGGACGGGCTCACGATGTGTTTCTCTTTCCCACCAAGCTTTATAAATGCTAAAGGGGTGGCGCTTATTCAATCTAGAACTCTTAGCTGCATGGATGCAGCTGCGAAGCCGCCATGAATGGGTTTACGGCGTGTTTCCCCTCTCCCACTAGCTTCTTCCCAATGCTGAGGGAGTGAAATCAATATGCCGTTTCAAACCTTCCACAGCATGGATGCTGTGGCAGAGCGCCCAGGGATGGGTTCACCGCGTGTTTGAAACGGCATATTGATTTCATAACTTTTCTCGCACGTATAAAAAAAGCGCACCTAAGTGCGCTTTTTTGGGCTTATGTTGCTAAGTCTAGATTAGTCTAGGATCTTAGATACAA
>ENA-OWNT01002476-OWNT01002476.1-seawater-metagenome-genome-assembly--contig:-NODE-2476-length-19245-cov-5.051127_pt1 | contig 19245 bp, 22 predicted proteins | sample MGYA00238136_ERZ651165 | MGnify/ENA primary metagenome ERZ651165 (study PRJEB26861, sample SAMN08777766) | seawater metagenome | isolation source: coastal seawater | place: USA: Florida | collected...
GAACGACGAACGACGAACGACGAACGACGAACGACGAACGACGAACGACGAACGACGAACGACGAACGACGACAACGCCAACACATTCATTATGTTCAGCCTGTACAAACTACCACACCGCTCACTCACTCACTCACCCACTGTGACTGTGACTGTGAGTGCGGGAGGGAGGGAGGGAGTGAAGGAGTCAGTTACACGGAGGTCAGTGGGCGTGACTGCGGACAACACCACCAACCACCACAACGACAGTGACAACGAACTGACGAACTGACCCCCGTCGCCCGTCGCTGTCGCTGTCGTGGTCGTCTTTGGTGTTGTTGTTGTTGCTGCTGCTGCTGCTTACATTCTTTCTTACTTTCTTTCTTTGGCGGCATTGGAAGCACTCTCTCTCTGTGTCGGTCGTTGACTCCCAACTCTTGAAGCCCAAACAGCGACGACGACCCAGCACCATGAGCAACGAAACGAGCTTGCTCGCCACGTCGAAACTTCTCGCGTGGCCTGACGATGGGCAGACAGTGATGTTGATTGACAATTATGGACACTGCCGCTGCAAGCATGGCACAACGACGCGTGGAGAAACGAGAAGGCGGACGTCACAAAAGGGTACAAATGGTGTTGTGGTTTGTTCGTCCACCATGTGTGCCGCAATGTTCAGTGACGATGGTCGACTGTGCAGCGGCTTGTTTAATGGACTTTGAACTTTGATTCGAAACAGTAAAACACTGGCTTCCCGTTGCGAAACAGGAAGCAAGTAAGTGCTTGCTGCCCGACCCGGCGGCAGCCACGCAACGGCAGTGCTTGATGGGCAGGTAACATTGTTTCTCGCTGCAGATCTTGGACACCAGCCAATATTTGATTGCAGGGTAGAACACGTGCCGTCATGGAAGAGTTCGACGAGGCTTTGCAAGCCCCTGGATCCGACGGCACGGTGAATTTGTCACATCGCGCCTACGTGACCTTGGATGATCAGCTTTGGAGTTGGGGTTCCAAGGTCTTGGTCATGGATCTTTCGTACAACCACATCCAAACGTTGGATGAAGGAATCGGAAACTTGACGCACTTGCACACCCTGGACATCAGCAGTAACGCCTTGCAGTCTCTCCCAGAGGACATTGGCAATTGCGTCCGACTGCGCGTATTGCGCCTGAACGGCAACCAGCTCACCAGACTCCCTGAGCAGATAACGCAATGCAAACTGCTTGAGGAGCTTTATCTCTCAGAGAATCGGTTGACTAAGCTTCCGGACAAGGTTGGCACGATGCTGTGTTTAAGAAAACTCACTTTGGCGAACAACAATTTGAAGAAACTCGACTGCAGCATTGCCCGCTGCACCGTCCTCGACGACATCGATGTCTCCAATAATCCTTTGACCAACGTCCCACAAGAATTGCAAGGAGACTCTGCCATGATACTGTGGATCATGAAATTTGAATTTGGTTCGTTCTCGGCGTGTTGTGCGGTGTGCCACGATACCTCAGCTCGCAACTGCTGGTGACCTAAGTGCTGGTTTTGTTGTCGCCCGTGCACTTGGCTTCGTGTAGAAAAGAGCAACGAATACACTGCTCTTCTTGGCGACAATTCGGACCTTGAAGATCAGGCTAAACTGACCTCAAAGTTGAAGTTGGATGTGGAGACACTGAAAGAGCGTATCGCGGAGCTCGAAGAAGAAAATGTGAAACTACTTGAGGAGCGGCCCCACTGCTATCTTGCGATGCGAGAGCGTTGCCAAGCCTGTGCGAAGAAAGCATGTGTGATAATGTGATGGCCAAAAGCATGCGACAAGGAAATTGCAACACTGACAGAGAGCTGCCGCAGCGTTCACGTGACGAAGAAAAGGAAAAGACTTGCACTAACGAACTGATCTCGAGTAAAAATAATAATAATAATAATTAGGTATTGATACAGTAATAAAATGATGTCACAGAGGTACTCAACGAAACGACGTTTAAAAGCTTTGGAAGCTAAGGAGAAAGCAGAGTTCTTGCTCTCAAATTAATCACAGTGCGGGTTGCAAACGCAACGCACGCCACGCAAGGAGGAGCTTACATTTGCCCTCGTGGACCTTGCCCGTAATATGAACTGAAGCTGGGTTGATAGCCCCAGCTAGTTTGTTGAGTATTCGTCATCTGCGGTGTCGCCATCGACGGCATTGCGTACATGGACTGCTGTGGCTGCGGTCGTTGGGACCTGTTTTGGGCGAGTTGCGCCAGGTTTGCCGCCATCATTTCAGTGCGAGTGGGTGCGGCTGCAAGCTGTGGCTGCTGCGGGCGCTGTTGAGGCTGCTGCGGGTGCTGTTGAGGCTGCTGCGGGCGCTGCTGCGGGCGCTGCTGCGGGCGCTGGCTCAACTGAGACGCTGCTGCAGGGAGGAATTGCAGCAAGCTCGAGTGCATGTTGTAGGGTTGGTTGTACATCATGGAATGCTGAGAAATCGGTTGACTCGGCGATTGCTGCGCGCGCTGATATCCCTGCGCGCCGGCTGTGAGGCGCGGCATCATCGACTGGCCGTTGAATTGGGGGAATGTGGGCATGTTGTACTGCGCGTAGCTGTAAGGCATCTGCATCATGGGGGCAGCGACGGAGCCTCGGTTGTTCAGGGTGAAACCTGCCGATGGCATGAACATGTTGCCTGCTGCGGCACGGGCGGCAGCACTGGCGGCGGCGGCACTGGCGGCGGCGGCCTTGGCCTCGGCTTTTTCCAGGGCGCGGGCCTTGGTCTTGTTCCGCTTGCACTTCGTACACTCTGTCCTACCGTCGAGGCGCTCCTTGGAGCATTGAGTGTTGGACTTGGAGTGATCGCACAAGCGGCACTGGCACAGACAGTGCGTGCAGTAGGCTCCATTTTTGTTGCATTCGCTGCACTGCTTGCGCGGACGACCGCCGTTTCCTTTGCGCCCGGTGCGGGATTTTTTGGCTTTCGTGAGTTTTGGCTTCTTTTGCGCCGGGGCAGCGGTGGAGGTGGCACTGCGGGCGGTTTTGGCTTTTTGGGGTGCGGCAAACGTCGCAGTGGTGCGACCCTTGACGGTGGCGGTTGCCGCGGTTGCCGCGGCTGCGGCTGCGGCTGCGGCTGCGGCTGCTGTTGCAGTCGCGCGCACAGGTGAGCGCTCGAGGTTGGGTGTGGGGAGGCGGGCCGTGCCCTTGGTCGAGGTGGCCGTCCGCGAAGGGATCTTCGACTGCACCTTCACGCCGTCAATGGCTTGGTCCACCATATTTGATGTCCGGGGAGAATCTGCCTAGACAAACCGAACTTTGGTGTGTGTTTGTTGTAAACTTTGGGTGGGAGGCAAAATGTTGTCTTGGTTTTCTATTGAGTTGTTTCCGCCGCACGCAAGGAGTGTCTCCGCTTGCGACGGTGTGTTGCTACAACAGTGAAGCAACAACATTGGTTGTGCCCACTCCGTCGCCGGCCGTCCCGATGGACGACAGCCGGCCACAAGCCAGTTTCCACCTCCACTTCAGCTTTCGCCAAAGCTCAGCAGCCAACAACGAACTGCGCGCCATGCACTCGCGATCAGAGCTGTTGCTGTCCGTTCGTGTTTTCGCTGGTCGATGACAGCATGCGAGAGCGAGCGGAGACGATTGTTGGACCTCGCTCGGGTCGCGCGCAAGGTGGGAGGGCGGGGGGGGGGGGGGTTTGTTTGTGTGCGGTTGTGCAGTTGCTCGCGCCGGCCAGCGCCGAGCAAGTGCACCACCAGTGTGCGTAAAGTCAAGTCACAGAAACGCACCGCGAAGTCACCAGCAAGTCAGCGCGCAAGCGCACTGACCGCACGCACGCACAAGCAAAGCGAGCACGCACACACACACACACCCACACAAGCGCACAGACACAGAAGCGCACTCGACGCGGCGGAGGAGCGAACGAACCCATCTCCCCAGCGCAGCGCAGCAACAGCGAGGGAGTGCGCGTTGCGTTGCGTTGTGTCGTGTCGTGTCTTGTCGTGTCGTGTCGTGTCGTGTTGTGCGTGGGTGGTGCGGTCGCCCCGCGTGAGCGCGTGAGTCCAACCAACCATTCAGCAATTCAGCAGTTTCTTTTCTCACGCACGCACTCACTCACTCACTCACTCACTCACTCACCTCCCCCGTTTTCCTCCGCTGTCTTCCCCTGTCTTCCCCTGCCTTCCCGCACGTACGCACCGCACCGCACGCACAACAACCGTACAACGAACGAACGAACGAACGAACGATTGAACGAACGAACGAACGAACGATTGAACGAACGAACGAACGAACGAACGAACGGAACGAGGGAGCGAGCGAGCGAATGCACGCAAATGCACCGCCCCGCCCACGCATTGTTTCGCTGCTCACCATTCCGCAGTTCTTTCACGAGTTCGTTCGTTCGTTCGTTCGTTCCTTCGTTCGTTCCTTCGTTTGTTCCTTCGTTCGTTCTTTGTGTGTGTGTGTGACTCGTTTGTCGTCTCTTCTCGTCTCTTTCTCGTCTCGACAGAGGGGCCATACGTCGCGGAACGCAGGCAGACCGCTGGCCCGCTGACTGTTCGCTGCGTTCGCTTTGGTCATGCGACGCTTTTGTGCTTCATGATGACTGCGAGCAACCGCCGTCACAGCGACCGCACAGGTAACAGCAGGGGGGGGGGTCCAGACATTCATTCATTCTCTGCCTTCCTGCCCACAAACGCGCACACAGCACTCCGTCCTTGCCTATTTATTTTCTTCTCCCAATGTCTCACTGTTTTATCGCCACGCAACACACGACACGACGCGACACGACAAGACCTTCGAACGAACGAACAAACGAACGAACGAACCGCACAGCGAGTGAGTGAGTGAAGTGATGACACCCGGGGGATGGACTCATCGACTCCGCAGTTGCTCTCCACAAACAACACAGAGAACCAACGAACAAAACGAAGCGAACGACCGCAGCGAACCAACCAACCAACGAATGACCAACGAATGAATGACCCCGCGCGGCCCAGTCCAACGGCTGGTGGGCGCCCGCGGCGGTCGGTCGTGGTGGTCGTGTCGTGGTTGTGGTGTTGTAGTTGGTTGAAGAAGGTGGCCTGAACGTCACGTCGCGAACTCACGGTCAGTGAGTGAGTGAGTGAGTGAGTGCCTGCCTTGGGTTGGTGTTGGAGTTGGAGTTGGAGTTGGTTTGTGCTGACTCTCCAATTGTTTGTTCATTCGTTGGATGCGTGCGTGCGTGCGGGCGACGCTCGCGTTCCTCCACTGCCTGCCTCAGTCAGTCAGCCGTTGTTGTGTTCCTTGTTCGTTCACACACTCACTGTTCACTGTTCACTGTTCACTGTTCGTTCACTCACTGTTTACTTCGTGACTTCGTTTGTGTTTTGTGTTGTGCTGTTGTTTTTTCATCACTTTTGCGATTTCTGGGGTTTGTGGGATTTCGGAATGTCTCGTATTCTTGGACATGTGCTTTCGAGCGCCGGTGTGGTGTTGCGGTGTTGCGTGACCTTTCACGGACACGCAAGGCGCCGTGTTGTGGTGTACAGTATGCGATGCAGTAGAATGCACGGTGTAAACTGAGTGACCAATATAACACGAAACCGGGGGTGTCGCGAACTTTTCGGAAGACAGTCCTCGGTCCACAAACGACGAGACGACGAACGACCACAACCCAACCCAAACAGAGCGAATTCTGCCGCATTCTCGCGAATTCTGGCAAAACCAAGGCTCGCCAAAAATGCTCATTTTGTCCATTGCAAACGAACGGAAAAGGACAAAAAAATAGGAGCACTGCTGCGTTGAACGGCGCGTTGGACGGAGAGGTGCACGCGAAAGTGTCTTGATTGCAGGACGCTTTTCCACGCTTTGCTGTGGCTGTGCATCATGCAGACTCGCCACGGTGACTCAAGCGCACTGGATACAGCGCGACTGCCACGCACGCACCACACCGCAGCACACCACACACACACACCACCACCACACCCTGTGACACTGATTGACACTCACTGACACTCACTGTGACACTCACTTCGTTCGTATCCAAAAGTATCCGAAAATATTCGCCTGCGCTTCGGCCCATTCAACCCCACCCCACCCCACCCGCCAGCGAACGAACGCGTGAAGACTGGCGATGGCCAGCCACCCGCCAGCCCATCCCAGCCCAGCCCAGCCACCCAGCAAGGAAGGCAGTTCGAAGGCAGTTTTTCAGGGGAAGGGGACGGCTGACTGTCATCACCGCCACTTCATCGAAGTAGCCAGTCCAGATTCTTGCGAAAATATATTTGCGTGCAACCGGACGCCTTCCACCAACTCACGGCCGCGGACTCACCCACACCGCCGCAGACACCGCAGCTCAACCGCGCCACCTTCCACTGCGGCAGCTTTTGGTGAGCAGCCACACTGTGCGTGTGTGCGTGCGTGTGTGAGCTGGAATGAACCGGGCCGGGCCGACCAGCGAAACCAACACAACCACTCGCCGTCAGTCCAGTCCGTTCATCCGTCAGTCAGTCACTCACCCAACCACTCACTCACTCAATCACTCACTCAATCAATCAATCACTCAATCAATCAGTGAGTGAGTGAGTGAGTGAGTGACCCCCGGCGAGCGAAGCGGCCACCCGCGATGCCCGCGAACACCCGCGACGCCCAGCCACAGCGAGTTCCTTCTCAGCGATGTTTCACTGCTCTCGCTCGCCGCGTGGGCGCTGGCTGTGTGTGGGTGGGTGTGGGCTTGATTGGGTGGGTGCGGCATTTCAGAGCATTTCGTCGTTGTTCCCGCAGTTTGACAAATCTGACAAAGTGTGGCACTGGCGGAAAGTGCGGAGAGTTGGTGAGTTTTGTTCGCTCTCAAAGCAATTCAATTCAATTCAATTCAATTCTCATAACAGAACCTTCTGAAATGAAGCGTACATTTCCACATTTTGTATTGTAGCTCAGCTGTGCAAAGAATGTTGGTTATTGAGTTTTGTGCTGCTGCCGAAAGAGGTGTGAAGTCCTGACGAGGGTGCCAATGATACGTCAAGATACAATATTTGATATTTCATTTTTCAAATTTTGTACTCTCCAATAACGTACTGTACACACTTAAAATATGTTAGATAACAGTCACTCACTGCGTATTCATGTTACTTACTTTCCAAATTGCAATTGTTTCGTTTTAGTAAAGTTTCATTTTCATACCGTATGTAAGTTTTCTTTCAGATGCCCTCATCAGCCGAGTGACTGACCGACTGACTGGACTGATTGTGACTGACAGTTGCCGACTGACTGCTCACCACTGTCAGCCGCACTGTCACACTGTCAGACGAAAGCCAGCAAAAGCGAAATCGGCGAAATCGGAAATTCGGCAACTCGCGCAAAGTATGGTCCACCAGCCGGCAGTGCAACGCGCTGTTTTTGCAGTTTTCGGCAGTTTGCCGTCGGCATTTCTGCAGTTGCGGTGAAGGGTCCGACAAGTTCTCGCCCTCCCGCCCAGCTCCCCAACCAGCTCCCAACCAGCTCCCAGGCAACCAACCACCGTTAAAGCTTATCACGCAGCTGCGACAGTCACTAATTTCGCAATTTCAAAATCAAAGTTCATCGTATTGTTTAACAGTACATTACTGTTTTTACCATTTGGACACACAATAATAGTCACCTATTATTTGACATTCTTTAACTGCATATCTAGTTCTGGTACTCTCATTAAATCCATATTTTCAAATTTTCAAATTTTCAAATTTTTGACCTTCGAGCTTCGCGCTGAATGAAGGTGGCTGTCACGTACTGCCACACTGTCACTCAACTCACTGTCACTTTCATCTGTACAGTACTTTCTTGAAAAATCAGCAAACTCAGCAAACTCGCAAGGTGAGAGTCAGGTACTGTACAGGCCACGTTGAGTCGTGAGTGAGTCAATCAAGCGTGACGCCGCCTGCAGTATGGCATGACTCGTGCGTAACGCACGCGGTGTGCCTTGTGACGTTGTGTGGCGTGACTGCGAGACTGGGCGCGACTGAACACAGCAATGAACCTCACCCACCCACCTGGCAGTCCGCAGTTCGCGGCGTCAAAGTTTGTACAGGCTTCTTGTGCAATTTCGGAGGTTGGATATTAACACCAGCCTGTATTGTATTGAAGGCTGATTTTCCTGATGTGCCTGATGAGTTTGTATGTTGGTACACTGTATTGCTGTTTCTGGTGGTGATGTGGGGGAATTACAATGCGTTGGTAGTTCAAGTGTTGATTGTCGATTTCCTTGTTCTGTCCGTGAGAAGGATATGGTGGTGTACGGTACGGAATTGATGAGAACTGCGACGGTGAAGGCACACTGTTATACACTGCAACTGCACTCTGGAAAACTTTCAATTCTACAAATTTCTCCGTGACTCTGTGATTGATGACTCTCATTGCTGCGAAAATGCGACAAGTGGAGAGCGAACAGAATGAACAGTGAAAAAGTGAACCGTGACAACAGTGCCTAAAAGCGACAGCGAAAGTGAAAAGTGAAAAGTGAGAAGTGAAAAGTGGAAAATGAAAGTGAAAGCGACTGACTGACTGACTGACAGTGAGTTTGCAGTTCGCGGAAGAACGAAAGGTGGAAGGTGGAAGGTGGGGAGGTGACTTGCCTATGCTGGACTGGACTTGGATTCGTTCGATCGCCTCCACTCCCTCTCAGATAAACTATGGTCATAAAGGATCCTTACTTCGTTTCTCACCCTTTAAAATCCTTGTTTACCTCCCATTCATTAACTCTAACTACCTTTAGTACACACCACAATACCTCTTAAATTATAAACTGCTCATATTTGACCTCCAGTCAGCCCGAACGCTGACTGACTGACTGACTGACTGACTGACTGACTGACGGCACTGTGGGCTGAGCGCGTTGAGTCGGCGACTGGACCCACCCCCACTCACTCACTCACTCACTCACTCACTCACTGCGCTACAACGACAACGAAGTGCTGTGACGACAACCAACGATCGAACTTCGTTCGCGTTCTTTGCTTCGTTCCTTTGTTGCTTCGTTCCTTCGTTCCTTCGATCGTTCCTTCCTTCGATCGCTTCCGTTTGCTTTCGCTTCCGTTTGCTTCGCTTCCGTTGTGCGTCTTCTTGACTTCTTGAAAGTTTCGTTCGTTCGTTCGTTCGTTCGTTCAATTTGTTTTGCACTACTCGAGCATTGATGTTGATGGATCGGTTTGCGCTTGCGCTTCCTTGCTTGCTTGTTTGGTTGTTCGCTTGCTGCGCGTACTCGAATACTCGATGTGTGTATGTTCGTGTGGTAGGTGCGGTATGGTGGGTCAACTTGTGTGCCCCGAAGCGCAACGCAACGGAGGAGAAGACATTGTTGCTGTTGTGTGACATCGTATTCAGCTTGTGGATGTGTTTGTGCCATTCCTTCTTGTGTTTGTGCCATTCCTGTGGTTGTGCTACTGGCACACTCCGGTTCCAGCCAGTGCAGACGCGAGGCGCAAGGAACCTGCACTTTTCCGCAATCTCTGCGCAATACTCACAGTTCATCGTACTTTGCCCTAGGATCCGAGAAATGCCTCGGAGTTTTCGCGGTGCTATTGAACAGCTTCCACGTTGACACGTGAAGCGAGTGTTGTCAATCCACGCAACGCTCGCGCCCTCAGCCACTTGGCAGGGTGCTGTGGTGTCACGCCGTTGCCTCCTGGCAAGCTTACGCGGCGTTGTTCTGTCGCTACACACGTGCCGTCATGTAATTCGCTCCTTTCCAGCCTAGATCAGCCTTCTCACCAGTCCTGAGCCAACGATGGCGACAGAACGGAAGAGTGGCACGAGCCGGCGCATCCGGCTCAAGTGCCACTATCAAAGTGACATCCGCGTCGTCCGCCTCAATGAAGATACCAGTTTCGGCGACCTCGTGAGTAGGCTCAACGATGACTATGGCTTTGCCGTCACTCTCAAGTATCAAGATTCTGACGGAGACATGATACAATTGGAGACCCAGAACGATCTGGACGAGCTGCTCGAGGAAACCAGCACCCAGAGCATCAAAGTGTTCATCTCTGAAGCGTCGCAATCCAACACTCCCGTGCGATCAAACGTGAACAATAGCGGCGGTAGCTCGGGCTCTCACCGAAAACTCCACAAGGGCCTGGTTTCGAAAGTGTCCGTCCTTTCCTCCGCCGATGTCAAGAAAAAGGACATCATTGATCAAGCAATGACGAACCTCGCGCGGCGTAAGTCAAAGACGCAGCTCCTCCAGCAAAGTGCCAACAAGAGACAAAACATGTTGCAGTCCAAGTGGCGGTGGCAGCGCGGAGAAATTCTTGGGCAGGGCGCCTTTGGAACCGTGTACTTGGGACTCAACCTTAATTCTGGCGAGCTCATGGCTGTCAAACAGCTTGATAGCAACGAAGTCACGAAGAAGCAAATTATGTCGCTTGAGCACGAGATCGCCATGATGCGCAATCTAGACCACGAAAATATCACGCGATATTTGGGCACAGACCGAACGGAAGACACCTTGAGCATTTTCCTGGAGTACGTTCCTGGCGGCTCCATCCACAGCCTGTTGGAGAGGTTTGGCAGTTTCGAAGAGACGGTCACACGCACGTACACGCGACAACTTCTGCTTGGGCTGGAGTATCTGCACCGCAACGGCATCGCGCACCGTGACATCAAGGTACACAATTGCGACCACCCACCCTGCCCTCATGTGATCAGTTAGCAAACTCCTCACAGTAAATGACGTTGTGCCATGCCATGCCATGCGTTTGCTTCCAGGGGGCCAACATTTTAGTTGCCAACGATGGCACGGTCAAACTGGCTGATTTTGGCGCCTCCAAAAGCGTCGGCCACAAGTCGCTCACCGCAACAGGCATCAAAGGAACTCCCATGTAAGTGGGCCACTGTTTCATAGCAACCGGCTCTCGGCACCCTCTTGTGCTCAACCCGCGGTGTGCTGTGGTACTTTGCAGGTGGATGGCGCCCGAAGTCATCAAACAACAGCAAACAGTAACTGGCTGGAAAAAAGCAGACATTTGGAGCGTTGGGTGCACTGTCATCGAAATGGTGACAGGTGCACCTCCGTGGTCAAAGTACTCCAACCCCGTGACAGCAATGTGCGTTTCCATCCTGGTGTCCACGCACGCCCACACGTGAGTCTCGTTGCTGAGTGTGCTTTTTGTGTTGACGTAGGTACCATATTGCGTGCGAAGACGAGATTCCAGACATCCCTGACATATTGTCGGATCAGGGCAAAGCCTTTTTACTAATGGCCCTGAAACGGAATCCGGACGTTCGTCCCGACGCCACTTCTTTGTTGTTGAATCCTTTCGTAGCCTTCGTCGAGCAATGGTGCGTGCGCTCCAAAGATGTTGATTATCCTGACCGCCCAAACACTGCCGGTGGCCTCAACGACGAGCGAGACACAAGAAGCCGACAGAGAGGACGAGGCGCCTCGCGGCGCGAACCGCGATGGATCCGAGAAACTCATTCTCGACAATCGTCCGTTGCGGGAGGCAATGGAAGCCAGGAAACGAGCGCCACCGGCTCCTTGGCGCCCGGCAGTATTTTGACTGCTAGCGTGGTCAATAGTCCAACGAAACCCTTGCAACAGAGTTATCGACCCGACGTCTCCATTGACTTCAGCAAATCCATTGCGGATAGTGAGCTGGCCGCGTTCATCACCCCGGAAGCCCTGGCGAAAAGTGGCGTGGTTGACTTTCCGTTCGATGCTCAGCTGGAGATGCCCTCCACGGGTCATGCGCAGTCAGCCGACTGGGACGAGCGCCACGACCTTGGTGCTGATGCTTCCTTCGAGTCCCAGTCGCCAATGCGACAGACCTCGGACGCCTCCATGGAGGAATCCATGGATTTCGATGATTCGTACGACATGGACGAATTTGCCAACAGTAGTCAAGCCAGTCCCACCCGAATCGGGAGTGTCCCTGCTCGCGGCGGTGGCCGTGGCGTCGACTTTGAAGAATCTCATGACTCCATCGACAGCGCCCTGCAGAGCAGTGCTGATGAAGTGCGATTGCAGGTCGCTGGCAAGATGCCACACAGCCATGTTCGACGTGCTAGCAGTGGAGTCTCCCTCTCGTCGGTGTATCGCTCGCGAACGGCGCCTGTTGGTGATGCGCTGGAATCCTACCGGTCTTTGCGCTCCAAAGTCGGTGCCCAGGCCGTCATGCTTCCTCCTGAATCGCATGTAGCCACTGCGCGTGCCGGCACAACACAACCACAAAAGAAGCGCGACCCCAGACTAGCACAACTGCATGCTCATGACTCGTCGCGAGCGCAGTCCTCGGAAGGCATGTACCGCCCATCCAAGAACGTTGTTGGCGGGCGAAACTTCTCCAACAAAAGTGCTCGGAATGGCGCTCGCCATCCAATGGAGGCCATCGGCGCCCGATCAGCTGGCGATCGGCAGCTATCACCAGTGTCCTTGGATTTCATCTCGAAACACAAGCTCACCAAAGACAAGTTTTCGAATGAAATGAGTTCGCGCACCAGCTCGAGAACAGGCTCTCGGCAACGCCCATCCCAACCAGCAGAAAGCGCTGATCCACATTTTGGCTTGATGGTGGGTGGCAGCGCAACAGGCATTCGTGTCAATAGCAGGCGTGCCAATGAAATTCGCAAAGCGACGTTTTACGACAGCAGATGACTCTGCTGCTGCGCTTTGACTTGTGATGTGCATTCGTGGGTGGTTTGAAGGTGCGCCGTTTCAAATCAACTCAAGCATTTATAATATTTATTAATTCGCCGTTCACGGCCTTCTCCGAATCAAAGCACGTCACGTTCAAGCGCAACCCAGTTCGCTTGTTGCTGTGTTTATCCTTAGCAATGCGGTGGTGCTGGCAGTGTGCCGCCACCGCCGCCTCCGCCTCCGCCTCCGCCTCCGCGGTCAGCTCCATGTTGAAGCGTACGTGCTCTAACAACACGGATTTGCACGTCGTACATGCTTTTTTTGTGTTGTCCTCAATTACACGTGCGCTAACTTGGTGGAGCTCAAAAGGTTGGAACAAGGACACCAATGTCACATGCAGCAGTAAACGCGCAGTTGCTGTCACATTCAATGGCGTCGAGTTGTGTTTGGACTGTGACCAAGCGGGGCACGTGTACAAAGTGTACATTGCTCGTACAAAGTACCGTTTGTCTCAAGCCACGCCGCCGCCGCTGACCACTCGCCACACACGCCACCAACCAGCGACTCTGCATCTACGCGGAGTGGCCCATGGCCATACATCACCTGGCCATCACAATGACCCATCTGCGCCAAGGTCACGGGCGGCATCAACAAACAAATGACGTACGACTCATTCGCTCAAGAATTCACTCCCAACAAAGTCGAAACACGAAAGACACACGCAAACGCGTCCACGCGTTTTGATCAGCCGCACACAAGCTTTACCCCTCCTCTCTTCCTTCCTCCCTGCCTTCTTTCTTCGACTGCGGGCTTGTGGTTCGCTACAGTCACTCAGTCAGTTCGTACAACGGCGACACCTCTCTCAACGCCGGAGTCTTGATTCGAACGCTGAAAGCGCGTCGCATGGCGTGCAACGCGTGTCGCATGTTGTATTGCATTTGCATGCATGCCGCGTATCATAAAAACATAAAAACCAATGCGTCGGTCGCGTGCACCTATAATCATAGCTGCCTTTATCATACTCTAGTAGCTGCATCATGTTGCACTCGCGCGTTATGATGCGACCGACGCTGATCGCTGATGACAACAGTGTGCGCCAGTGCGCCAGTGAACAGTCAGTCAGTCACAGTCACAGTCACAGTGTCACTCAACTCACTCACTCTCTCACTCTCTCACTCACTCACTCAGCACTCGGCACTCAGCACTCTGCACTCGCCGACGAAACAATTCTGCATTATGAAATACTTCTGGTATCGCACTCAGTACCTGAGTTTTAATGAAAATGGAATATAATAAAAACTTCATTTCGCAGAACTTGGAAAGAAAGCCAACCACGAAACGCCCACTCATTCACTGTAATAATGATGCTTCACTCACTCACTCTGCAGTGCACGATGTTGTCCCAGCGCCACAAGCTGGTGAGTGAGTGAGTGAGTGACCCAACCAACAACACTGCTCCCCGACGACGACCAAGACCCAAGGCGGGACGTCTGCGCAGAGCGGAGAGTTTGCCACTCGAGTATGCGTAAAATTCCACGCCAGCGACGCGGCGACGCTCACTTTCGAGCCGTCTGAAGTTGCACAGGTGTCCGCGATGCACCCACGTGACCCTTGACCCGTGCGAACTTGCAGAAGCGCTGGTCTCAGAACGCCGAGAAAGCCGTGAATGGCTTGCGAATACGTACCACGGGCTACACCACGGCGGTGGGGCGGCGGTGGGGCGGCGGTGGGAGTAGTGTGCGGTGACGATGATGATTGCGCGGAGAAGCGAGAAGGAGAATGTCGCCGCGTGTGGCGCCGTGTTGTTGTTGGCGCAAGTGACCAAGTTGGCGCGCCTTTCTAAGGCGGCGCAGTGTGAATGGGAGTGCCTTTCTAATGCACGATGTAGGTGCATGTGTGCTCACGCACGCAGCGCAATGTGCGTTGTGCCTACTGGGCGCTGACAGGCGCCAGGCCTCAATCAAAAGCGCCATACCAAAAAAAGAAACCGAATTAATCCCGTGTGGGCTTAGGCTATGCAATGAAATGCACAAGTCTAAGGATTCGTTCTTACACTTTGCTCAAAAGAGTGTGCATTAGTTAGACTTGTACTCGACGAGATCTATCTGTATCGTGGGCGGCACTTCAATGGCACTGACGAGCCAAGCTTGGTATAATAGGTCCTCAGGAACTCACACTTGAATACCCGTTCTCCACTTCACAATTGCTCGGACTTGGCGCACGAATTTATGGTGTGAGAGCGTCCCCTTCATGAAATTGCACGTGGAGCAAGACGGCACACAGTTTGACAAGCAGTATTCGCGGACGTCGCTGTTTATGCGATCGAACCCCCACGAACTCGCAGTCAGCGCGACCTGCGGTGCTGCCTGCACCTTGTCCACAATATGTGCACGGCAACTGGATGAGCGTCAAGAACTGCTGGAAGTCCAGCCTTTGAGCAATCCTGCGTCTGCGGGCCTGCGTTTGGAACACGCTCCACTTGTGTTTGCAGTCCCGAGAACGGTCACGAGGCGCGAGGTCGTCGCCAAAATCAGTGCCGTGGAGTTCAACGGCGGCGTGTTTGCGCTTTGAAGGTCCTTGTGGCATGCACTTACCCGTGCGAGATGGGCAGGAAGCAGGAGGGCAGGAGAGAGCAAAGAGTGGGCGAGTGAAGGAGTTAGGTGTTGGGTGTTGGGAGTTGGGAGTTGGGAGTTGGGGAGTCGGGAGTGAAAGCGTAACAAAAAAGTGACAGTTTTTCTTGACATTTGCAGCGGCGGAGCTTCACCGCGCCTCTTCGAACCAACTTTCGAATGGTTTGTGTTGCATGATTTGAGGAGCAGCGGAGCAAACTCGTGACTCGCGGGTTGCCTTTCACGCAGAACTTTGAACACTGTATCGTTGGCGTCTTTCGAGAAGTTTGTCGGTTGGTTCGCTGGACCAGTCAACACACAACCGACGCAGCCGGCGACCAGTGAACGGCCACGACAAAACAGCTAAGTGAAAGACTTTCCTGCAAGACAGTGGAAACATGCCACGCCATATTTTGAACTTCTTATCGCCACATCAACCAGCAATTCAGAGTCGCCACCGCAACCAACAACCCACAGTCGCCACCACGATGAGCCATGCAACATCGTCATTGCAAGAATCAATGCACACGCGCACAGTAACGAAGCAGCGCGGCCAAACGGTGTGGCAAGGCTCAAACCTCACATTCACATGCACACACTATCACAGGACCACTTGTACCACCGGTGGCCGTACCCAACACATTACAGGACGCCCTCTCGCACGGTGTCCACAAACCGGAGCCGGTGTCCACATCAAGCGTCCTAATTGCCACCTCGACCTCAATGCCTGAGCGCGCTCGTTGACGGTCTGACGGTCTGCCACCTGCGGAAGTTTGCACGTCGCCGCGAATGTTTCTTGGTCAACGGGTGTTTTCATCCGCTGTCGAGCTGCGTGGCACATCCATTTGTTCAAATTGACCTTCCAACCTCGTTGCTGATCCTCCTCGGCCAACTGAACCAGAAACGCTGTGAGGTCGTTCCCCCAAATATCTTGCCGTATTTCCCCCAAACCATCACACCTCAAACACTTTCAGGCACGCAGCCTCGCTGCTGTGGTGTGTCTGCGTGTCTCCATGTTTCCAGTGTCTACGTTGCTGCTGTATGCAGGCAGCCGCGTAACTCCAAGCCGTAGCTCCAAGCGAAGCTGCTTTGTGGGCGCTTTCTTTCTCTCTCTTCTCCTCTTTCTCTTTTGCGTTCTGCTCTTGCATGCTCTCTACGTCGCTCTAGTGCTCGACCTGCACGTGGCACCCTCACTCCGTCGTCTCCAACCCAACAACAAGTCGTGAACGAAACGAAGTCGAAGTTGCACAGACACAAGAACGACCCCCCCCCCCACCTCCACCCACACCCCTCCTCTACTGGTCCCTCTGCGTCAGCGCCGCATTCGTTCTTTCTTCAGGTGGTGCTTTGTAAGCAGCCCTTCTCACGTCCTTCTTCGTGAAGGTTGTGGAACGACGCCTCACCGTGCGCACAAACCACGCTGCAAAGGAACTCCAAACGTCCATAAAAATCTCTTCCAAAACTAATCGCACCCAAAACCAACAAAAAAGCAACCTATCCTGCGGCCGACGCACATCGTGTTCCCGAACCAACGCAACAGCGGTTTACTTCGGTGATTCCTCGATGCATCGTACCCATTCGGCCCAACGATTGGACGATATCAGACGCCGCAGTTCGCGTGAAATTCATTGCTCGAAAGCGCAAAAAAGCAAGGTCAATTCTTCCGACCTCGCTCGCATGCTTCGACTTCAACACCAGCACTATCGATATCGTACTTAGGCAGTGAAGCACTGCGCCGCAAGAGGATCGCCATTTGGTGATCCTTGATGCATAGTACCCTTTAGGCCCACGATAGTACGATATCAACAATGCGGCCAGCGCCCATTGAACAAGTGACAGGACAGAGCAAACATATCGTACCTAGGCAGTGAAGCACTGCGCCGCAAGAGGATCGCCTCGGCGATCCTTGATGCATAGTACCCTTTAGGCCTACGATGGTGCGATATCAGCAGCTTTTGTTCGCGGTGTTGGCGTGCAGCTTTCGGGACATGTTGTTCACGGTGCTGGCGTGCAGCTTTCGGGACATGTTGTTCGAGGTGCTGGCGTGCAGCTTTCGGGACATGTTGTCAACCTGTGGGCATTCAAAGCATCGCAGAAGCAAAAAATGTTTCGCACGCTTTACAGCAACTTCAACACAAGCGCAATTGATGTCGTTTCATTGATGTCGATTTACTTTCACTGAGCCGCGCGCAAGAGTTTCGATTTGGCGACTCTTGATGCAACGTACCCTTTTGGCCCACGAAAGTACGATATCAACAATGTTGCCAGCACCTGTTGAACGCCCATTGAACAAGTGGCCAGAGCAGAGCAACCATGTCGTACCTAGGCAGTGAAGGTTCGCCGAGGCGATCCTTGATGCATTCCTACCTTCAGGCCTACGATGGTACGACGACATCGGTGTTGGGGCGCAGCCAATTTCATCATCGGGGCAGAACCAACAACATCGAAATTAGACAGTCAAGCACTGCGCCGCAAGTGGACCGCTTTGGTGATCCTCGATACATGGCACCTTAGGCCCACGATAGTTCGATGTTGGCAGCGACGATTCGCGATGTGTTGCGCGTCATCAGTTTCACCCAAATCGTCCTATAATGGGTGTCTCACAAGAAAACGACATTTGGGTTCGAGCTGGTGTTCAAGTTGTTGAAATTCGGGTGTCGCTTGTCGTAGCAAGGGCTATTACCCCTTGGTCGTAGGCGAAAACCAAAACCATCACCACGCCTCCGCGAATTTGTTACGTTATGTCTCAACATGGCGCCGACGCCGAGAAACGACGCTGCTTTGTGGATGGTCATCGTCTTCTTCGAGCGATGAACTTTGAGCTCTCTTTCGCAGAAATAAGTTGCGATCACAAGTAAACGCTGCAATTCGGGACTTTCGATTTCATGAAGCTCTTGAAACCGGTGGTACCTACAGCAACAAAACGAGGCACACGATGCACACAGGCCAAGTGCAGACACGAGGCATTGGTACACTGGTAAACTCGTTTAGCAATTGCAATCAAGCGAGTTTTAGTTGCACGCACCCGTCAGCTGGTTGCGGCCCAAGGCGAGTCCTGTGAGTGCAATCAGCTGCCCAAGCTCGGTTGGAATGCCGCCTGTGAAACAAGCAGACAACGAGTGATTGGGTGGTTCAAGCAAGCTGTAGTCACATGTCACACGCACCAGTCAGTTTATTGTTTGGCAACCAGAGACCTCTGAGTGCAGTAAGCTGGCCGAGCTCGGTTGGGATGCCACCTGAGAAGCAAGCAGACCAGTGAGTGACTGAGTGAGTAAGTGGTAGCCTCGTTTACCAATTGCAATCAAGCGAGTTTTAGTCACACTCACCCGTCAGCTTGTTGTGGTTCATCTCGAGCTGTGTGAGGCCAGTCATCTGGCCGAGCTCGGTTGGGATGCGACCTGCGAAGCCAACAGACAAGTGAGTGAGAGTGAGCGAGTGGTATGCCATTGACTCGTTCACCAATCAATTGCAATCAAGCGAGTTTTAGTCACACTCACCCGTTAGCTGGTTCTCGTTCAAGTAGAGCTGTGTGAGTGCAGTCAGGTGGCCGAGCTCGGTTGGGATGCGACCTGAGAAACAAGCAGACAAACGAGTGTGAGTGGTATGGCTATAGACTCGTTTACCAATTGCAACTATGCGAACTGTAGTCACACTCACCAGTCAGCTTATTCTTGTACAAGTGGAGCTGTGTGAGTGCGGTCAGCTGGCCAAGCTCGGTTGGGATGCAACCTGAGAAGCAAGCAAGACAAGTTCGTCTTTGAGTGGTAGACTACACTCTCGCTTATGCCATACCAATTGCAATCAAGCGAGTATTCGTCACACGCACCAGTCAGCTGGTTGCAGCCCAAGTTGAGCAGTGTGAGTGCAGACAGCTGGCCGAGCACTGTTGGGATACAACCTAAGACACAAACATACAAACGAGCAAACGAGTGTGAGTGGTAGACTTTATGCCATGCCATACCAATTGCAATCAACCGCGTTTTGGTCGCACGCACCAGTCAGCTCATTGTTGCACAAGTTGACGGAGGTGAGTGCAGTCAGCTGGCCCAGCTCGGTTGGGATTTGACCTGAGACACGAACGGACACATACATGAGTGTGGGTGGTATGGCACA